>Ga0160493_100092_pt1 | contig 64024 bp, 57 predicted proteins | sample DID2MG_2_FD_108262 | JGI IMG/M metagenome (GOLD analysis project Ga0160493, IMG submission 108262) | Enriched soil microbial communities from UW Madison campus, WI, USA - DID2878_E24_FP2 MG | ecosystem: Environmental > Terrestrial > Soil > Unclassified | place: USA: Madison, Wisconsin | collected... | reverse complement strand
GAAGGCCCCCTCACCCGGCGCTACGCGCCGACCTCTCCCCCAGAGGGAGAGGTAAGATGAGCGCACCGATCTATCGCGACCCCATTCAGGATGGCGCCGCCGATCCCGTTGTCGTCCGCAAGGAAGGCACGGACGAATATTGGATGTTTTACACCAATCGCCGGGCGCAGATGGACGCGCCGGGCTTCGGCTGGATTCATGGATCGCCCATCGGCGCGGCCGTGTCCAAGGATGGCGGCGGAAGCTGGACCTATCGCGGGACGGTGAAGGGTCTCGACGCGCCGGGCGATGAGGGGCTCAACACTCATTGGGCGCCGGAAATCCTCTGGGCGGAGGGGCAATATCACATGTTCCTCAGCTATATTTCCGGCACGCCGACACACTGGAAGGTGGCGCGGACCATCACCCATTTCACCAGCCCGGATCTCGAGACCTGGACGCGCGTTGGGCCGCTGAAACTCTCGAGCAATAATTGCATCGATGCCTGCGTGTTCCGGAGCCCCGATGGGCTGTGGCGGCTGTGCTACAAGGATGAGAGCCAGGGTTCGAGCACCTGGAGCGCCACCAGTACGGACATGATGGACTGGAAACTCGAGGGACTGGTGCTCCCCGGATCGCCGGAGGCGCCGCCGCATGAGGGGCCCAATGTCTTCGAGATGGGCGGCTGGTATTGGCTGATCGTGGACGAATGGCGCGGCCAGGCGGTGTATCGCTCGGACGATACGCTGAACTGGACGCGGCAGGGCCTTGTGGGCGGAGAACCCGGCGCGGACCCGATGGACAGGAGGTTCGTGCGCCACGCCGATGTGGTGGTCAATGGCGACCATGCGGCGATGTATTATTTCACCCATTGCGAATGGGACGAAGTGGGCCAGCCCGAGGGTCCGCCGGATGTGACGGCGCGCGCGACCGCCATCCATCAGGCGCGGCTGAGCGTTGTGGACGGCAAGCTGGTGTTCGAGCGGGATGTGCCGGCGGGCCTGGCGCTGCTGGCTTAGGGCGTGCGGGGCGATCCCTTTTGCGGACGCCCGCAGCCCTTCTATGGCTCCCGAAAGCGACCGCCTGCGTCCTGACTGCTTTCGTCGGGCCGGTGCTTCTCGAACCGGTATTCCCCATCCTGCCAGAGGCTCGTCCGCGTCCATCCGAGCTTCTCGTAGAACCCGGCAGCACGCGAGGAGACATCCGTGTGCAACCAAATCGACTGGCTGCGACTGAACAGGAAAGCTTCTGCCCGGTCCACCAGCAGGCGTCCAATGCCCTGCCCCTCCCATTCCGGTCGGACAAACGCCGCAAACAAACAGGAATCCTCAGAGCTGGCCATCGAGAAGCCGACAATGCGATTGCCGTCTACAGCGACCCAAAGACATGGCTCTTCGTGAATTGCATCGAGGATCGTCCGATGCGTGATGCCGATCTCCGCCATCTGTTCGGTCGACAGATGGTTTTCCCGCACGCTGGTGCGGACCTCGAAGATTTCGGGAACATCCCCTTCAACGGCATCGCGAATGATGACAGTCATTTTTAAGCTCACGAGTTGAGAGGGAACGGCAGTGGCGACCGGAAATCCGCTTGCGATGCTTTATATACCAATTCGGTCATGTCCATCCAGCATCGCCACTCCTGAAAGCTGCCATAGCGCCAACGGCAATACTTTCTCAAATACTGACTCTTATCAACATAGCTTCGTGTGGGAGTGGCATTCGTGGTTGTTGTAAGAAGAATAACGGAGGCGGATATCGGAGGCTTCTATGAAGTGCTTGATGCCGTGGCCCGTGAGTCAAATTTTCTTCGCGGAAACAAGGCTCCGCCGATCGAGGCGGTCTCCAGCTTCGTGTTGGGAAATTTGTCGACAAGAAACCCGCAGTTCGTTGCCGTTGCTGAGGGGAGAATTGTCGGTTGGTGCGACATTGTTCGAGCGGCCGGAATGCATGAAAGGCATTTGGGCGAACTGGGCATGGGCATCAGGGCCGAGTGGCGGGGACGTGGAATAGGCAGACGGCTGCTAATTGACACGGTCGATGCCGCTGACGCCGAGAATTTCCTCCGCATCGAACTCAGCGTTCATTCCGACAATGTCAGGGCTATCAAGCTCTATCGTGACTTTGGGTTTGTCGAAGAAGGACGAAAAATTCGAGCCCGCCTCAAAGGCCGCATACCTGTGGACGTCATCATGATGGCTCGACTGAGGCCTGATGCAGAGTGGCCACTTCGCACAACCGCGCCCTAAAGCCGTCGGTCCGCTAACCCCTCCCGCCGTCCCTATTCCGGCTTCCATACCGGGTCGGTTTCCCGTTTCAGCGGGCCCATCTGGGTGATGTCGTCGCCGCGGCGCATGTAGATGTTCATGCGGAAGGAATTGCCGATGCGTTCGGAGCGTTCGGTGAAGAGGGCGGCGATGTCGGGGGGGCAGAGTTCTTCGACGGTTTCGCGGAAGAGGCGCAGCCAGCGCATGAAATGGGCGTCGGACAATTCGGGGATGGCCATGTGCTTGGGCATGGGGCGGCCGTCGTAACGGCCGGTGCCGAGCAGCATGGAACTCCAGAAATCGGCGATCTTGGCGAGATGGGCGGGCCATTCGGCATCGGGGATGACGCGATTGAAGACCGGGCCGATGACATCGTCGCGGCGGGCGCGGGCATAGAAGGCGTCGACCACGGCGCCGATCATGGCTTCGTCGAGGCCCTCGGGGGTTTCCCAGCCGATGCGGGTGAGACGGGTGCCGGGGGGCGGGCGATCAGGCAGGGACATCGGTTCGGGCCTTGATGGAATAGGTGCAGCGGCGGCCGCCCGACACGATATGATCCTGCCGCTCGACCGTGACGTCCGGCCCGAGCACCGCGCGGAACACGTCCAGCTCGGCCCGGCAGAAGCCCTGGCAAGCCGTGGCAGCGGCGCAGATGGGGCAATGATTTTCCACCAGCAGCAGCGAGCCGTCGGGCAGTTCGGTCCAGGCGGCCATATAGCCCTCCTGGCTGCGCAGATCGGTCAAGGCGGCGACGCGGGACTTGAGGTCGCCGGCGGCGGCGACGGCCGCCTCATAGGCTTGTCTGGTATCGGTCTCGCGGGCGCTGATGATCGTATCGAGCGCGGCCTCGCCCAATTGCGCGCGGACGATATCGAGCAATTGCACGGTGAGCGCGGCATGGGTATCGGGGAAGCGCGCCTGCGCCGAGGGGGTGAGGCTCCAGAGCTGGGTGGGGCGGCCCACGCCGGCCGAGGCGCTGTGGGCCTGGACCAGGCCTTCATCGGCCAGCCGCACGAGCTGCTGGCGCGCCGCCTCGCCCGAGGTGCCCAATTGCTTCCCCAGGAGAGAGGCGGACAGGGAGCCGGACATCTTGAGCGCCATGAGAATGCGCTCGGCGGGATTGCGCGGCGACCAGCCAGTGTTTTCCAAGGCTGAGCTTGACATATCTGCGGAAAGGGTTTTCAAAGCCATTACTTGGAAATTAAACGTTCCGGTCAATCCTGTCCAGTCCACCCCCGAAAGGAGCGACAACATGACCTTCTCCCTTCCCACCCTGCCCTATTCCGTTTCCGCGCTGGCCGACAAAGGCATGAGCCAGGAGACGCTGGAGCTGCACCACGGCAAGCACCACCAGGCCTATGTGACGGCGCTGAACGGCTTCGTGGAAAAGAATGCCGACCTGGCCGGCAAGTCGCTCGAAGAGATCGTCGCCTTCGCCAAGGACAAGGCCGACCTGGCCCCGGTGTTCAACAATGCCGGCCAGCACTGGAACCACATCCATTTCTGGCAGGCGCTGTCGCCCGACGGCGGCAAGCTGCCCGGCAGGCTCGAAGCCAAGATCGTCGAGGATTTCGGCTCGGTGGATGCGTTCAAGGACAGCTTCAAGACCGCCGCGACCACCCAGTTCGGCTCCGGCTGGGCCTGGCTGGTGCTGGGCACTGACGGCAAGCTCAAAACCACCAAGACCCCGAACGGCTCCAATCCGCTGGCGACCGGGGAAGGCAAGGCGCTGCTCGGCCTCGATGTGTGGGAGCATTCCTACTATGTCGACTTCCGCAATCGCCGCCCCGATTATGTGAGCAATTTCCTCGACAAGCTGGCGAATTACGAATTCGCCGAAGCCAATCTGGGGTAAAGGCGGGCTTTGCCGGCTTTATCCAAGGCTCACCACCGGGCCATCCTCGGGCTCGACCCGGGGACCCGGTGGTCCATGTTCGGTGGCGCGATGGATTGCCGGGACAAGCCCGGCAATGACGGAAGCAATGGCTCCTGCCCTCCCCTCGAGGGGAGGGAGGCGAAAGGGCCGAACGCGTCCAAACGTTTGCACCTTTAGCGATTATACGCGATGACCATTCTCATGCCCGATTTCGACCTGCCCGACAGCATGGCCCTCCGGCCGCTTCGCCGCCCCGCGGTGAGCGATACGGAATTTCGCGCGGCCATGTCCGGCATGGCCTCCAGCGTGCATGTGGTGGCGGCACAGCGGGGCGACGAGCGGGTGGGACGGACGGCGACGGCGGTGCTGTCGCTGTCGGCGCAGCCGCCCGCCGTGCTGGTGTCGATCGATATCGTCAGCCGGCTGGCCGATTTCATCGCCAAGACCGGCGGCTTTTCGCTGGCCATGCTGGCCGAGGACCAGGGTCCCATCGGGGATGCCTTTGCCGGCCATGTGGCGCCGGAGAAACGGTTCGACATCGGCCATTGGGGCGCCTGGCCCTCGGGCCAGCCGCTGCTGCACGGGGCGGTGACCATGCTCGATTGCGAGGTGATCGGGGCCATGGAAACGGGCACGCATGTGCTGTTCGCCGGCGCGGTGGTGGAGGCCGAGACCGATCCGGCCCGCGCGCCACTGCTGTGGCAGCGCCACGAATATCATGGACTGCGCAGGCTCGACGAAGCCTCCGAGCGATGACAGACTGAAACGATTGAGGCGGCAACAGATTCCGCTGCCCGACGTTCATCCCCGATAAGGGAAGTCCGATGCCGCGTTACTTTTTCCATTACCGCACCGAGGAGGCGCTGATCCGCGACGAAGCGGGCAGCGAGCATGCCAATCTCGAGGCGGCCGAGCACAATGCCGCCGAGATGGGCCGCGCCATCATCGAGCGCATCGCGGGCGAAGGCGGCGAAATGGACGCGCCGCGCTCCATCGAGATCACCGATGCGGCGGGGCGGGACCTGCTCTATGTGGTGTTCTGGGCCGGCCCGAAAGTGGGCGATGGCCCGGCAAGCCCCGTGGAGCCGGCGCGGCTACATTGAGGGGGGCAAGCCCTAGAAGAAAATCCCCGCATGGGCCGTGACGGCGAAGCCGAGGATGAGGGCGGCGGCGAGGGCCGCGTAGGACACGTATTGGGATAGCTTCGGCATGAAATGCCCCTGCATTGTGATCCTATAAGACTACCAGAGTGCTAGAGTTTAACAAGAGGTAAACACCGTTTCGCTTGGCGCGGCGGGAAAACGCTTTGCCCAAATGCAGCATTTTCCGGCAATGGCTTGCTCCCTGGATGGGCCAAATGTCCCACGGGGTTGAAGTGGCTTTGTCACAGGTCCCGGCCTAGACTTGCCGGCAGCGATTCAGGGAGCATGGCATGACGGACATGGTGACGGCACGGTTTCTGGCGGGAATCGAGGCCGGGGAGGCGGATGAGAGCCTGCGGCGCTTCCTGAAGCAGGCCATTGCCGCCATCGACCCGGACGACCTGGCGCGGCAGGACGAAAAGACGCTGATCGCGGCTTTGCGGCACAGCCATGAGCGGCTGGTGGAAGGCCCGCTGGAGCAGACGCGGATCTATGCCACCCCGGCAGCGGCGCCTGGCGATGCGCTGGTGCTCGACATCATCTGCCCCGACATGCCCTTCATCGTCGACAGCGCCCTGGCCGCTTTGCGCGCCATGGGCGGGGCGATCCGGCTGTTCGCGCATCCGGTGGTGCATGTGGCCGATGGGCGGGTCGGCGCCGGCGGCGTGGCGGTGAGCGTGCTGCATATCCACAGCGACCCCGTGGCCGATATCGAGGCTCTGGTGGCCGAATTGCGCACCACCCTGCAGGACGTGGCCTGGGCGACGCGGGACTGGCAGGCCATGCTGGAGCGCGTGCAGGGCGCCATGGCCGGCCTGACCGCCGCCCCGACGGGCCAGCGCGAGGAGGCGCTGAGCTTCCTCGACTGGCTGATCGGGCACAATTTCACCTTTCTGGGCCTGCGCGAATATCGCCTGGAAAACGCGGCGCTGACGCCGGTGGCCGGATCGGGACTGGGCATATTGCGCGACGAGCGGCTCAAGGTGGTGCGCAGCGGCGCCGAATATGTGGACAGCACGCCCGAACTGGTGGCCTTCGCCAAGGGCAAGGAGCCGCTGCTGGTGACCAAGGCCAATATCCGCGCCCGGGTGCACCGGCGGGTGCATATGGATTATGTCGGCATCAAGCTGTTCGCCCCCGACGGGCAGGCGCGCGGGGAATTGCGCGTGGTGGGGCTCTATACGGCGCAGGCGCTGGTGGCACCGCATACCGATGTGCCCATCATCCGCAAGAAGATCGCAGAGGTGATGCGGCGCTCCGGGGTGGATCCACTGGGCCATGCCGGCCGCACGCTGCTGGGGGCACTGGACGGCTATCCGCGCGACGAATTGTTCCAGATCGAGGCCGGGCAATTGGAAGAGTTCGCCGAGGCCATTGCCGGGCTCTACGACCGGCCGAGGGTGCGGGTGCTGCCGCGCATCGACCGGTTCGACAATTTCGTCTCGGTGCTGGTCTATGTGCCGCGCGATAAATATGACGGGGCGGTGCGGGCGCGGATCACGCGTTATCTGGCCGAAATCTATGACGGGCGCGTCTCGGCCTTCTACCCGCATTTCCCCGAGGGGGAATTGGTGCGGCTGCATGTGATCATCGGGCGCAATGGCGGCCCCACGCCCCGGCCGGAGCGGCGGGAACTGGAAGCGGGCGTCGAGGCGCTGACGCGGGATTTCGCCGACATGCTGGCCGCCGCCGCGCCCGAGCCGGGACTGATCAGCGATTGGCGGCAGGCCTTTTCGCCGGCCTATCAGAGCCGCAACGGCGTGGCCGAGGCGCTGGCGGACATCGCCATCTTCCAGGGGCTGGAGGAGGACGGGATCGGCCTGCGCCTGGGGGCGCGCAGCGGCGCCGATGGCGGATTGAGCCTCAAGGTCTATCACGAGGGTACGGCCATTCCGCTGAGCGAGCGCGTGCCGGTGCTGGAGAATTTCGGCTTCCAGGTGATCGACGAACGCACCTATACGCTGGTGCCCCGCGACGGGGTGGAGCGCTACCTGCACGACATGGTGCTGGACCTGGGCGAAGGCGACAGGGAAGAGGTGCTGGGGCGCGCCGCCGCCATCGAGGCGGGGCTGTCCGCCGTGTGGCGGGGCGATGCCGAGAGCGACCAGCTCAATAGCCTGGTGACCCTGGCGGGGCTGGACTGGAACGAGGCGGCGCTGCTGCGGGCGCTGTCGCGCTATCTCCGCCAGATCGGCATATCCTATTCGCAGCGCTACCTGGCGCGGGTGCTGGTGACGCAGAAGCGGGCGGCCCAGGCGCTGGTGGCGCTGTTCGAGGCGCTGCACAATCCCGCCCTGGCGGACGCAAGCCAGCGCGCCGACGCGGCGCGGGCCTCCATCGCCATGGAGCTGGAGCAAATCTCCTCGCTGGACGAGGACAATATCGTGCGGCGGTTCCAGAACCTGGTCGAGGCGGCGCTGCGCACCAATGCCTGGCAGCGTGACGCGCGGGGCGGCCGGCGGCCGGCCCTGGCGATCAAGTTCGACAGCCATGCCGTGGACGGCATGGCCGAGCCCCGGCCCTATCGGGAAATCTCGGTCTATTCGCCGCGCGTGGAAGGGGTGCATCTGCGCTTCGGCGCCATTGCGCGCGGCGGCATCCGCTGGTCGGACCGGCCGGAGGATTTCCGCACCGAAGTGCTGGGCCTGGTCAAGGCGCAGCAGGTGAAGAACGCGGTGATCGTGCCGGTGGGCGCCAAGGGCGGCTTCGTGCCCAAAAGACTCAGCGCCGGCATGCCGCGCGACGCCTTCATGGCGGAGGGCACGGAAAGCTACAAAATCTTCATCGGCGCGCTGCTCGACGTGACCGACAACCTGGTCGAGGGCGTGGTGGTACCGCCCGACAATGTGGTGCGCCGGGACGGGGACGATCCCTATCTGGTCGTCGCCGCGGACAAGGGTACGGCGAGCTTTTCGGACATTGCCAATGCCCTGGCCACGAGCCGCGGCTTCTGGCTGGGCGATGCCTTCGCCTCGGGCGGCTCGGCCGGCTATGACCACAAGAAGATGGGGATTACCGCGCGGGGCGGCTGGGAGGCGGTGAAGCGGCATTTCCGCGAGATGGACCGCGATATCCAGAGCGAGCCGTTCAGCGTGGCCGGCGTGGGCGACATGAGCGGGGACGTGTTCGGCAATGGCATGCTGCTGAGCGGGGCGATCCGGCTGGTGGCGGCCTTCGACCATCGCGACATCTTCATCGATCCCGCACCGGACGCGGCGACCAGCTTCGCCGAGCGGCAGCGGCTCTTCGCCCTGCCCCGGTCGAGCTGGCAGGATTACGACAAAAGCCTGATCTCCAAGGGTGGCGGCGTCTTTTCGCGGGCGGCCAAATCCATTCCGCTCAGCGCGGAAATGCAGGCCCTGCTGGGGCTGGGCAAGGACGCGGCCACGCCGGCGGAGGTGATGCGGGCCATTCTCTGCGCGCCGGTGGACCTCCTATGGTTCGGCGGCATCGGCACCTATATCAAGGCCGCCGAGGAAGACGATGCCAATGTGGGCGACCGGGCCAATGACGCCATCCGCGTCGCTGCCGAGGCGGTGCGGGCCAAGGTGGTGGGCGAAGGCGCCAATCTGGGCGTGACGCAGCGCGGACGCATCGCCTATGCGCTCAAGGGCGGGCGGATCGATACCGACGCCATCGACAATTCGGCCGGCGTCAATTCCTCCGACCTCGAAGTCAATATCAAGATCGCGCTGGCGTCGGTCGTGGCCTCGGGCCGGCTGGACATGGCGGCGCGCAATGTCTTCCTCGCCGGCATGACCGAGGACGTGGCGGCCTTGTGCCTGCGCAACAATTATCTCCAGACCCTGGCGCTGTCGCTGGCCGAGCGGGCGGGCGTGGCGGAATTGCCGGACCATCGGGTGCTGATCGAGGGCCTGGAAGCGCGAGGCCTGCTCGACCGCAATGTCGAATTCCTGCCCGGCGACGCCACGCTCGATGCGCGGGCCGCCGAGGGCAAGGGGCTGACGCGGCCGGAACTGGCCGTGATCCTGGCCTATGCCAAGCTGACATTGTTCGACGATCTGCTGGCCGGGACGGAAATCGACGATCCTTACCTCGCCAGCGAATTGTTCCGCTATTTCCCCGAGCCGATCCACGCGGCCTATCCCGAGGCGGTGGAAGGGCACCGGCTGCGGCGCGAAATCATCGCCACGGTACTGACCAATGCGATGATCAATCGCGGCGGCCCGGCCTTCATTTCCGAACTGACGGCGGCCACCAGCGCCAGCCCGGGCGAGGTGGCGCTGGCCTTTGCGGCGGTGCGGGATTCCTATGGGCTGACCGCGCTCAATGCCGGCATAGACGCGCTGGACGGCCGAGTTTCGGGCGCAGTGCAATTGTCGCTCTATGCGCAGGTGGAAGCGCTGCTGCGGCAGGAAACGCTCTGGTTCCTGCGCAACAGCACGGTCCGCGAGGGGCTGGCGGGGCTGATCGAGCGGCACCGGCAGGGCGTCGAGGGATTGCGCGCGGCCGAGGGCCTGCTGCCCGCCGAGCAAAGGGCGGAGCTGGATGGCCGGATCGGCGAATTGGTGGCGGCCGGCGTGCCGGAGGCCCTGGCGCGGCGGATCGGGGAATTGCCGTTCCTGGGCCATAGCAGCGATATCGTGCTGGTGGCCGAGCGCAGCGGCAACGGCCTGGAACAGACGGCGCGCGCCTATTTCGGGGTGGCCGGGCTGTTCGACCTGTTCCGCGTCATCGCGGGGGGCCGCGCCATAATCATGAGCGACCGCTTCGACCGCATGGCGCTGGACCGCGCCATGGCCAATGTGATGCGGGCCCTGCGCGACCTGACGGCCGATGCGCTGGCGGCCGGCTCGGTGGACGACCTGGTGGCGCAGCGCTCCGTCGCGGTGGCGCGCACCGTGGCCGCGGTGAAGGCGCTGACCGAGGGCGGGCTGACCGTGTCGCGGCTAAGCGTGGCGGCAGGGTTGCTGGCCGATCTGGCGCGGGAGGGGTGAGGGCCAGTGCTTTCTGCCATTTTCTGAGCCTGTGGAGACATCCCCCTCATCCGCCCTGCGGGCACCTTCTCCCCGAGGGGGAGAAGAATGGTTCTGCGCGCGCCGATGCCTCTTATTCCTCTCCCACTCGGGCGAAGCCCGAGACGGGTGAGGGCCCTCCCCCGAAAGTCGCTCTTGTATGGTTGGGGCACATGACGACATTGGGGGCACAAGAAGGAGCCCTCCATGACCGATCTGTCCCAATGGCTTGCCGCCCAGACCGATGACGCGAACATTGCCGGCGTGATCACCGCCATGGCGGCGGCAGGGGCCGAAATCGCCGCCGTGCTGCGGCAGGCGCCGATTGCCGGGCAGACGGGGCTGGCCGGCCACACCAATGTGCAGGGCGAGGCGCAGAAGGCGCTCGACGTGATCTCGAACGATATTGTTTTGAATCACTTACGGGCAAATCCGGCAGTATCGATTCTGGTTTCCGAAGAGCTGGATGAAGCCGTTGACATCTCGAGTCAGGGCACGGTGATTGTCGCGACCGATCCGCTCGACGGGTCTTCAAATCTCGACGTAAATGTCACCGTGGGCACGATTTTTTCGCTGCTGCCGGCCGCGGGCGGGCCGTTGCAGAAAGGCAGCGCGCAATTGGCCGCAGGCTATGTCGCCTATGGCCCGGCAACCAGCCTGGTGCTGCGGATCGGGGGGCCCACGAGCGTCTTCACACTGGCCGATGACGGGCAATGGCTGCTGACCATCGCCGCCGCGGAAGTGCCGAAAACATCGGGGGAATTTGCCATCAATACGGCGCGGGAACGGTTCTGGGACGCGCCGACGCTCGGCTATGTGCAGGAGAGCGTGGCCGGGGAAACCGGGCCGGCCGGCAAGCGCTACAATATGCGCTGGGTGGGCTCGATGGTGGCCGATATCCACCGCATCCTGATGCGCGGCGGCATTTTCCTCTACCCGCTCGACAGCGAAACCGCGAGCAAGGGCGGGCGGCTGCGGCTGCTTTACGAGGCCAATCCCATGGCCTGGCTGGTGGAGGGCGCCGGCGGGCGCTCGACCACCGGGCGGCAGGGCATATTGAGCGTGGAACCGACGGGGATACACCAGCGCGTGCCGGTGATCCTGGGATCGGCGGGGGAAGTAAAGCGGGTGGAGGATTGGTACGCGCGGGGATAGCGTGCCCGGCCATTCGCGCATGGCGCTCATGGCTTCCTCTCCTAAATGCACCGGAGCGGATTTAGGAGAGGAATTTGCAACGTTCTTTTGGCTTCGCTAGAAAGCATCCCATATCGCGCCGATGGGAGCCAAGATGAGCGACGCCGACTATTCCTTGCCGAAGACCAATGCCGGGCCGTGGCAGGCGCGACCCTTCCATCGGCAATATCTGATGCGGCAGGCGAACAACCTGTTCGACTTCTTCGAGGCCGCCTCGATCAATCCGCGGGGCGGCTTCTACGAATTGAGCGACGAGGGCAGCCCGCTCAATGCCGACAATGCGGTGCGGCAAATCCATGTCACGACGCGGATGATCCATTGCGCGGTGATCGGGAGCCTCCTGGGCCGTCCGGGCTCGGACGAGGTGATCGACCATGGCATGCGCTATCTGTGGGAAAAGCATCGCGATCCCCAGCATGGCGGCTATGTCTGGGGCCTGGACGACAATGGCTATACCGATGCCAGCAAGCAGGCCTATGGCCATGCCTTCGTGCTGCTGGCCGGCGCCAGCGCCAAGCTGGTGAACCACCCGCTGGCCGACAGGGTGATCGCCGACGTCACCGAAGTGATCGATACCCGGTTCTGGGACAAGAAGGTGGGCGCGGTGCGCGAGGAATTCGCCAACGATTGGGGGCAGATCAGCACCTATCGCGGGCAGAATTCCAACATGCACCTGACCGAGGCGCTGATGGCGGCCTATGAGGCGACGGGGCAGAACGAGTATATCGCCAAGGCGACGCGCATTGCCGACCTGATCATAAGGCGCAATGCGATCAAGCTCGACCATCGCGTGGCCGAGCATTTCCATGAGGATTGGAGCCTCGACAAGGATTTCAAGGGCTCGGAAATGTTCCGCCCCTCCGGCACCACGCCGGGCCATGCGCTGGAATGGTCGCGGCTGTTGTTCCAGCTCTTCGTGCTGGGGCGCAAGGAACATGGCTGGATGACCGAGGCGGCGCGGGGCCTGTTCCGCAACGCCATCGACCTGGGCTGGGACAAGGTGCATGGCGGCTTCTTCTACACGCTGAACTGGGACAACCAGCCGATCATGCGGGAAAAGCTGTGGTGGCCGGTAGCCGAGGCCATCGGCGCGGCGGCCTTTATCGGCGCCTATGACAAGGACGCCTATTATCAGCTCTGGTATCGCCGGCTCTGGGATTTCGCCGAGAACCACGTGATCGACCACGAGCGCGGCGGCTGGACCAGCGAGCTCAAGGAAGACCTGACGCCGACCTCGCGGCTCTTCGTCGGCAAGCCGGACATCTATCATGCGCTGCAGGCCTGCCTGATCCCGCTCTATCCGCCCAGCGGCAGCCTGACCCGGGCGATCATCGAGGGGGACGATCTGGGGCCGCGCTATTAGGGGAAGGCCCCCTCGCCCGGCGCTTCGCGCCGACCTCTCCCCCAAAGGGAGAGGTGCGCCTGCCGGCGACAACCATTGCGCCGCTCTTGCGTTGCTCCTCCAGCAACACGGAGAACAGGCATGGCTTTACTGGACGGCAAGGTGGCGCTGGTGACGGGCGCGGGATCGGGCATCGGCAAGGCGACGGCCCTGGCGCTGGCGCGGGAGGGCGCGGCGCTGATCGTGATGAGCCGGACCCAGGCGGAAGTCGAGGCGACGGCGGCCGAAATCGAGCAGGCAGGCGGCCGGGCCTGGGCGGCGATGGCGGATGTCACCGATGACGCGGCGATGAAGAAGCTGGTGGCCGAAGGCGTGGAGCGCTTCGGCCGGCTCGACGCCGTGGTGGCCAATGCCGGAATCAACGGGGTCTGGGCACCCATCGAAACGCTGACGCCCGCGGAATGGGACAAGACCATTTCGGTCAATCTGCGGGGCACCTATCTCACCATCCATCACAGCGTGCCGGCGCTGGAAAAAGCGGGGGGCGGCTCGATCGTCATCGTCTCCTCGATCAACGGCACGCGCAGCTTCAGCACGCCGGGCGCCAGCGCCTATTCGGCCACCAAGGCGGCGCAGGTGGCCATGGCCCAGCAATTGGCGCTGGAACTGGGACAGCGCAAAATCCGCGTCAACGCCGTGTGCCCGGGCGCCATCGAGAGCCAGATCGACGACAATACCGAGAAGCGGGACAGCGACAAGGCGGGCATTCCGGTGGAATTTCCCGAGGGCGACATTCCGCTGACCGGCGGCAAAAGCGGCAAGGCGGCCGACGTGGCCGATGTCATCGTGTTCCTGTGTTCGGATGCGGCGCGGCACGTGACCGGCACGCCGATCTGGATCGATGGGGGGCAGAGTTTGTTGCGCTAGGAGCTCGCGCCGCAAAACCGTGCCTCGCGCGGCGGTTGCCAGCGCGGATGGGGCGGCGTAAAGCACCGGCATCCTGTCCGAGCCGGTGAGCCGCCATGAATGCCCTGCCCGCCCTGTTGCCGCGCCTGTTGGTGGAACGCGCCGTCGCCGCCGCGCTGGAGGAAGATCTGGGCCTGGCCGGCGACCTGACCAGCCAGGCGACCCTGGCCCCCGATGCCTGGGCGGATGCCAATCTGTCGGCCCGGGAGCCGGGCGTGATCGCCGGGCTGGAGCTGGCGGCGGCAGCGTTTCGGTTGGTGGGTGACGGGGTCAATTTCGAGCCGAAAGTGGCCGATGGCGACCGGATCGCGGAAGGCGGGGTGGTCGCGACTGTATCCGGGCCGGCGCGGCTGGTGATGTCGGGCGAGCGGGTGGCGCTCAATTTCCTCAACCATCTGAGCGGGATCGCGACACTGACCCGCATCTATGCCGATGCGGTCGAGGGTACCGGCGCGCGGATCTGCGACACGCGCAAGACCACGCCGGGGCTGCGCGCCTTCGAGAAATATGCGGTGCGCTGCGGGGGCGGCGCCAATCATCGCTATGCGCTCAACGACGCCATCCTGATCAAGGACAATCATATCGCGGTGGCCGGCAGCGTCACGGCGGCCTATAGGGCGGCGGAAGCCTTTGCCGGGCACCTGGTGGCCATCGAGATCGAGGTGGGCAGTCTGGCCGAGCTGGAAGAAGCGCTGGCCGCCGGCGCGCGGATCGTGCTGCTCGACAATATGGACAACGAGACGCTGCGCCAGGCCGTGGCCATCAATGCCGGGCGGGCGCGGCTCGAGGCCTCGGGCGGGGTGAAGGTGGATCGGGTGCGTTCGATCGGGGAAACCGGCGTCGACTATATTTCCACCAGCCAGATCACCATGGGCGCCAAGCCGCTCGACCTGGGGCTGGACGTGACCATCGGCGGGCGCAAATGACCCTGACACAGGCCGGGCTTCCCACCGCCTCGCTCACCGAACTGGCGGTGGAGGCCGCAATCGCGGCGGCCGAGGTGATCTGCGCGGTCTATCACCGGCCGATCCATGTGGTGACCAAGGATGACGGCTCGCCGGTGACGGAAGCCGATGCGGCGGCCGAGGCCGTCATCATCGCCCATCTCAAGGCCAGCGGATTGCCGGTGCTGGGAGAAGAGAGCGTCGCGGCCGGCATCGTGCCGGTGCTGGGGGAGCGCTATTTCATCGTCGATCCGCTGGACGGCACCAAGGAATTCATCAAGCGCAACGGCGAGTTCACAGTCAATATCGGCCTGGTGGACCAGGGCCGTCCGGTGATGGGCGTGGTGCTGGCGCCGGCGAGCGGGGAAATCTTCGTGGGCGATGCCGATGGCGCCTGGGCCGGCAAGGTCGTGGACGGCGCGGTGACCGGGCGGACCCCGATCAGCGTCGGCTGGCTGGAGCGGTTGCGCATCGTGGCCAGCCGTTCGCATGGCCATGAAGCGCTGGAACAGCTCTGCCGCACGCTGGATGTCGAAAGCGACGTGTCGGTGGGCTCCTCGCTCAAATTCTGCCTGCTGGCGCGGGGCGATGCCCAGCTTTACCCGCGCTTTACCCCGACCTGCGAATGGGATACCGCCGCCGGCCAGGCCGTGCTTGAAGCGGCGGGCGGTGCCGTGGTGACCCTGGACGGGGCACCGATGCGCTACGGCAAGGGCGAACTGGGCTTCCTCAATCCCTATTTCGTCGCCGCCGCCAGCATGGAACTGGCGCAGAAGGCCGCGGCCGAAATGCGGGTGCTGCTGGGATAAGCCGATTTGCGTGGGGATTAGACCCCAGAAGACCTCATGGTGAGCCTGTCGAACCACGAGGTCGGGAACCAGATGGTGCCACGACCTCGTCCTTCGACGGGCTCAGGATGAGGTCTACTGAAAGACAGCCCAGCCTAGGTGTTTTTGTCGCACCTGCCTTGCGAAAAAATGGGGCTCTCGCCCGGAAACTGGCGGCTTAAGCTGCCGTTCTGCAACCAGCGCTTAACTGATCTGCATATTTGCCACGCTCGTACCGCTTGCAGCGTGATCGGCCGACATATATAGGCCCGACATATATCGGGCCGTCATATGCTCGTGGGAAAGGTCGATGAACGTCAGAACGCTTTGCCTCTCGATCCTCTATAATGGGGAAGCGAGCGGTTACGATATTCGCCGGATGTGCACGGAAGAGGAATTCGCCTATTTCGTGGAGGCCAGCTATGGCTCGATCTATCCGGCCCTGGCCAAGCTCGAAGAGGATGGCCTGGTGACGAGCCGGACCGAGCAGCAGGACGGCAAGCCGGCCCGCAAGGTCTATTCGATCACCGAAGCGGGGCGACAGGCTTTTGCCGTGCAATTGGCCGAGCCCCTGGGCGAAGACACGTTCCGCAGCCCGTTCCTGTTGTTCGCGCGCTTTGCCCATATCCTGCCGCGCGAGCTGGTGGAGCAGCGCTGCGCCGAATTCCTGAGCCGTACCGTCGGCGACCTCCAGCAACTCAAGAATGCGGCGGGCCGATGCGAATGCAATCCCGCCGACAAGTGGGTTATCGATTACGGCCGTGCGGTGCTGGAGGTTGCGGAGCGGCATTTCCGCACCCATATGCACGAACTGATCACAATGGCGCGAGCCGAGCCGCGTAAGGACGCGGCGGAATAAGGGGCGAGATTTTCCGATGCGTGCAGTGTTTTCCTATGGATTGGCCTTTGTGATCCTGCTTCTGGCGGGCGCATGGCTGGCGACCGGAACCCTGGTGCAGGGCGGTCAGGGACCGGGCAATGGCGAGCGGCCGATCATTTCGGTCATCGAGGGCGAAGAGCATGGGCCGATCGCCAATGCGCTCGGCGATGCCGGGCTCCTGGCCGAGCATCATCAGCCCGAGGTTGACCCGGCGCTGACCATCGCCCAGCGCAACGAAGCCACGATCGGCGCCGGCGCGCCGCTGCAAAGCGTGCGCACCCAGGTATTCAACGCCCAGCCCATGCCGATCGAAGTGCCGCTGCGCGGCCGCACCGAGGCCAAGGCGACCGTAACGGCGGTGGCCGAGACCGCGGCCAGCGTCGATGTCGTGCATGTCACCAAGGGCCAGCGCGTCAGCGCCGGCGACCTGCTCTGCACGCTGGACCAGGGCACTCGCGCCGCCGCATTGGCCCAGGCGGAGGCGGCGCTGGCACAGGCACAGCTCAGCTTCAACACCAATGTCGACCTGCGCGAGCGCGGACTGGCGCCGCCCAACAGCGCCAATGCCGCCGAAGTGGCGCTGGCCCAGGCCCAGGCCGGGCTCGACAATGCCAAGGCGGAAATGGATCGCACCGAAATCAAGGCCAAGGTCGACGGGCTGGTGCAGGACCCGGTGGCCGTTGCCGGATCGATGCTGAACCCCGGCTCGCCCTGCGCCACCATCGTGCAGCTCAACCCCATCGTGTTCTCCGGCATGGTGCCCGAGGCCCATATCGCCCTGGCCAAGACGGGGCTGACCGCCAATATCAAGACGGTGACCGGCCAGAATGTCGAAGGCAAGGTGACCTATATTTCCTCGGTGGCCGACAACGCCACCCGGGCCTTCCGCGCCGAGATCGAAATCCCCAATGACGATTTCGCCATCCGCGACGGGGTGACCGCCGAGGCCGTCGTCAATATCGGCACCGCGCCGGGGCACCTGCTGCCACAATCTGTCCTGACGCTGGACGACGATGGGGTGCTGGGCGTGCGCACGGTGGAGGATGGCGTGGTCGCCTTCTATCCGATCACCATCGTCAGCGATACGCGGAATGGCGTCTGGGTGACCGGACTGCCCGCCAGCGCCGAGGTCATCACCATCGGCCAGGAAAACGTAAAGGCCGGGCAGCACGTTGAAGCCAGCCCGGCCGCCGCCACCGCAACCAGTGCCAGCTAGGGATTTCCCAGATGCTCGATTTCATCGAACGAATCCTCAGGATGCCGCGTGTCGTCCTGACGATCATGGTGATCATCCTGGCGGCCGGCGCCAGCGCCTATATGTCGATGCCCAAGGAAAGCTTCCCGGCCATCGACGTGCCCTATCTCTATGTGTCGATCAGCCAGACGGGCGTGTCGCCGCGCGACGCGGAGAACCTCCTGGCCAAGCCGGCCGAGGAGGAGCTGGCCAACCTGCCCGGGCTGCAGAATATCAGCTCCACCTCCACCACCGGGCATGCCTCGGTGTTCCTGGAATTCGACATCAATACCGACAAGGACAAGGCGCTGCAGGATACGCGCGCCCGCATGGACGCGGTGAAGGCCAAGCTGCCCGCCGACGCCGATGATCCCACAGTCAATGAAATCGACCTGGTCGGCATGCCGATCATTTCGGTGGCGGTCTATGGCTCCGCCCCGGAAAAGGAACTGGTGCGCCGCGCCGAGCAATTGCAGGACGCGCTGGAAGGCATTGCCGAGGTGCGCGAGGCCACCCTGTCGGGTGCCCGCAAGGAGCAGTTGGAAGTCCGTATCGACCTGTTGCGGCTGGAAGCCTATGGGCTGACGGCCAACCAGCTTTTCGACGCGCTGGCCCGCAACAACATGGTGGTGCCGGCGGGCACGCTCAATACCGGACAGGGCTCGTTCAATATCGAGGTTCCGGGCCTGATCACCAATCCCGATGACGTCTATAACCTGCCGCTCAAGACCGATGGCAACACCATCGTCACCTTCGGCCAGGTGGCCACGATCACCCGCACCCTGGCGGATGCGACCGAATATACCCAGGTCAACGGCTCCCCTGCCCTGATCCTGGGCATCTCCAAGAAGCTGGGCACCAATATCATCGACGTGTCCGACAAGGTGCGCGCCACGACCGAGGAAGCGGCCAAGGACTGGCCCTCAGGCGTGACCTATTCCTTCTTCCTCGACCAGGCCGAAACCACCACCGCCCTGTTCCGCTCGCTGGAAGCGGCGGTGCTGACGGCGGTGGCGCTGGTGCTGATCACCTGTATCGCGACACTGGGCGTTCGCCCCGCGCTGATGATCGGCCTGTCCATTCCGCTGTCCTTCATGATGGCGTTCCTGGTCGCCAGCGCGCTGGGCATGACCATCAACATGATGGTGATGTTCGGACTGGTGATCGCGGTGGGCGTGCTGGTGGACGACCCCGTGGTGGTGGTCGAATATGCCGAGCGAAAATTGCAGGAAGGCGTGCCCAAGCGGGAAGCCTTCATCATGGCCATGCGCAAGATGTTCGTGCCGGTGGTGGGCGCCACGGCCACGACGCTGGGCGCCTTCGTGCCGCTGCTGTTCTGGCCGGGCATTATCGGCAAGTTCATGAGCTATCTGCCGATGATCGTGATCATCGTCATGATCGCCTCGTTCATCTCGGCCCTGATCTTCATGCCCGTCATCGGTTCGGTCATCGCCTCCACCCATGTGGACAAGAAGGCCAAGGAAAAGGCCGACGTGGTGATGTATCCGGACAAGTTCGACACCTCCAAGGTAAGCGGGCTGACCGGCATCTATGTCCGGATCATGGACAAGCTGCTGCATTGGCCGCTGCCGACGCTGGCAGTGGGCTTCGGCATCATCGCCACCATTTTCGTCGCCTATTCGATGAACCCCACCGGCACCGAGGCCTTCCCCGCCTCGGAACCCGAATTCGCCACGGTCGCCGTGGTGGGACGAGGCAATTACTCGCCCGAAGAAATCCGGGCGATGATGGTGGAGGTCGAGGACCAGTTGCTGCAGGTGCACGGCATTCAGGACGTGATCATGCAGTTCGGCACGACCGGCGCCTTCGGTTCGCTGCCGCCGGACACGATCGGTAATTTCCAGTTGCAATTGACCAATTGGAACCATCGCGTGCCGGCCTCCGAAATCTTCGCCGATATCCGCGAGCGGGTGGCCGGCTTTGCCGGGCTCGATATCCAGGTGCTGGCCGCCGAAAACGGCCCGCCGGCGGGCAAGGACATCAACCTGCGGGTGGAAAGCACCAATTACGACGATCTCGTGCCGGTGGTGACCGCAATCCGCGATCACCTGGAAACCTGGCCGGAAGCGGTGGATATCGAAGATGGCCGCCCCTCCCCCGGCATCGACTGGCAGATTACCGTCAACCGGGCCGAGGCGGGCACTTACGGGATCGGCGTGCGCGAGCTGGTGCCCTATGTGCAGCTCATCACCTCGGGCGTGAAGCTGGGTACCTATCGCGATGCGGAAAGCGGCGACGAGCTGGATATCCGCGTGCGCCTGCCGCGGGACGAACGCACCTTCGACGCGCTCGATTCCATGCGGATCGCCACGGCGCAGGGCCTGGTGCCGGTGTCCAATTTCATCGAGCGCACCGCCGTGCCCAAGGTGGCCAATATCCAGCGGCGCAATCAGGTCTACACCATGCCCGTCGCGGCCAGCCTGCCCAACCTGCCCGAAGGCGTCTATGCCGCCGACAAGGTGCAGGAATTGCAGAGCTGGATCGCCGAGCAGGATTTCCCGCAGACGGTCAATGTCGCCTTCGGCGGCGCCGAGGAGCAGATGGGCGATGCCAATGCCTTTATCGGGCAGGCCATGATGATGGCCATGGCGCTGATCTTCTTCATCCTGCTGCTGGAATATAACAGCTTCTACCAGGTGATGGTGACGCTGAGCACGGTCATCATGTCGGTGGCGGGCGTGCTGCTCGGCATGCTGGCCACCGGGATGAGCTTTTCGGCGATCATGACGGGCCTGGGCATCGTGGCGCTTGCCGGTATCGTGGTGAAGAACGGCATCGTGCTGATCGACACCTATAACGATTATCATCGCCACCAGAACGTGGAGGCGGTGAAGGCCATGCTGCTGACCGTCAGCCAGCGCGTGCGGCCGGTTCTGCTCACCGCGTTCCTGACGGCCCTGGGCGTGATCCCGATGTGGGCGAATGTCGAATTCGACTTCATCCGCCGCGAGATCGTCATCGGAGGCCTGGCCGGCTCGTGGTTCATCCACCTCTCGGCCGCCTTGGTTTCGGGCCTGTTCTTCTCCACTGCCCTGACCCTGGTGATGGTGCCGGTGATGATCACCGCCCCGACCGTGATGCGGAAGCAGTTCGGCTGGCTGGGCAGCCTGTTCGGCGCCCTGGGCGGCTGGATCACGAGCCCTTTCCGCCGCGGCAAGGCCGTGGCCGTGCCCGCCGGGTTCGACGGCATGGCCATCGAAGTGCCCGAGGATGCGGACAGCGCCAAGCGCTATATCGTCTCCAAGGAGGCCGGGCTGACCGAAAAGGAAGCCAATGGCGTCACGGTGGTGAGCCGGAGGGATGCGGCCGAGTAGAGCCGCCCTGCCCCCTCCGCCACTCGGCGGCTTGCAAATATTCAAAGGCCCGCAGCGATGCGGGCCTTTGCTTTTTGGCTAAAATGGCTATATATGATTTTAGCTAATTCAGCTAAAGGAGCCAATCATGGCCGAAATCTCCGCCACCGACGCCAAGAACAGGTTCGGGCAGGTTCTGGAAATGGCCCAGGCCGAGCCGGTCCGCATCCAGAAGAACGGTCGCGACGTGGCCGTGGTGCTGTCGGCCGAGCAATATGCGGCTTTGCAAAACCAAAGCGCGATGCCGCGCGTCAGCCCGCTCGTGCAAAAGCTGCATAAAGACAGCCTGAAACGTTGGGGTAAAGTCTATGAAGCGCTCGCGAAATAGGCCATGAACGCGCGCATCTATCTCACGCTGGATGACATCCTGTGGATCCACGAAGAGCAACTTCGCGCCTATGGCGGAGCGCCGGGCATACGCGATGCGGGTCTACTTGAATCCGCATTGCTCCGGCCTCAAACAGGCTATTATTCCGATACCGTTGAAGAGGCGGCCGCCCTCTGGGAAAGCCTGGCGATGAACCACGGGTTCATCGACGGCAACAAGCGCGTGGCTTTCGCTAGCACCGTCATCTTCCTTCAGGCGAACGGGATCGAACCAACCGGCGCAGAAGAAGACTGGATCGACTTCATCTATACGAATCTCGAAGCGGGGACATTCCGCAAGGATGTGATCGAACGCTGGCTTCATAGCCATATCGAGCCGGGCACGCCTTAGCGTTCAGCTTTGTCTTGAAACGAGCTTTCCCGAAGACCTCATGGTGAGCCTGTCGAACCACGAGGGCGGGTATGACGAACTATGACGAACGCTGATTGCCAAGACCTCGTCCTTCGACAGGCTCAGGATGAGGTCTACTGGATCGGTCTTATGGCTGCGATCACCGCAGCCCGGGCAGGAAGAATCCTGTGCGCGCCTTGTAGGCCGCGTAGTCGGACGAGAGCGGGGAGGCTTCGAAATTGCGTTCCTCGAGCCGGGCAGCGGCGATGTAGAGCCAGATGAGCACGATGACGCTGGGGATGGCGAAGACGGACCAGGTGGCCACGGCCCAGCCGAACCAGAAGATGGAATAGGACAGGTAGAACGGGTGCCGGACCAGCCGGTAGGGCCCCTGATCGACCAGCGAATGGGGATGTTCGGGGTCGAAGACGAAGCGGAGCCTGGCCTGGCGCGAGGCCTGGATGGCCGCATAGAAAATCCAGACGCTGAAGAGCTGGATGGCGAGCCCGACAAGCTGGGCCGGAAGCGGCTGGGACACGAGCCAGGTCAGCGCCAGCATGACGATGGTCGACGCCGTTACGGCCGCAGCGATGACCCGCGCCCCCGACGGCATGACATCGGACGCGAAATGATTGCGCACCGACCAGATATAAGCCCCGACCACCGCGCCGCTGACCAAGGTCACCAGCCCGTCCAGTATCAATTCCATACGTTCATTCCCCCAGCAGCACGCATTGGCCCCTACGCCGCCTTCCATACTATCTTAACCGAGCGCGGAAACCTCTCCTATAGAGATAAGTCCCATAATGTATTCCGGACTTCGGAGTATATGTGATGACAAGCGCCTGCCCCAAGATGCGCCTGAGCAGCGGCGGCATCGGGTATCGCGACACCGGCGGGTCCGGCCTGCCCATCGTTTTCGTCCATGGCGTGTGCGGCAGCAAGGAAGTGTTCCGACACCAATTTGTCGAGGCGCTGAGCGGCAGCTTCCGCCTCATCGCCTTCGACTTGCCGGGCCATGGCGCTTCGGACGACGCCGCCGACCCCCAGGAAAGCTATTCGATCCGAGCGTTGACCGATACCACGCTCGACGTGATGAATTACCTGAGATTGCCGCGGGCGCTTGTCGTGGGGTGGTCACTGGGCGGACATATCGCCATGGAATTGATGGCCCGGTTTCCCGAACGCCTGGCCGGCGTGGTCAACGTCGGCGCCCCGCCCCTCGCCCCCGGAAAGCTGGAGCCGATGCGGGCCTTCCGCCTGCATTGGGACCTTACCCTGGCCCGCAAGGCGCAATTCACCACGCGCGACGCCGAGCGCTGGCAGCGCCTGTGCTATGGCCCGGAAGCCGACGGCATGGATTTCGCCGCAATCCTGCGGGCCGATGGCCATATGCGTCCGGAAACAACGCGCAGCCTGCTCAAGGGCGGCATTGCCGACCAGCGGCGGGTGGTTGAGACCTCGCCGGTGCCCCTGGCCCTGATCAACGGAGCCGCCGATCCCATCCTGCGCGTCGATTATCTGGAGCGCCCGGCCTATGCCAATCTCTGGGACGGGCGATCGCACCTGATCCCCGGCGCCGGGCATGCCTCGTTCCTGTCGCATCCCAACAGCTTCAACGTGCTGCTGCATCGATTTGCCAGCGAAATGGCGCTGCGCTTCCCCGGCCCTTACCAGACCGACAAGGCCAAGGTCAGCCCGCCCGATTTCGCGCGTGCAGCCGAACCCAAATCCCCCCGACGGGCCGCAAGGTAATCGAGGGCAGGAAGCTGACCGGCCTGTCGGTCAGCCGCTCGACGTCGAAGCGCCGGGCAATGGTGGCCAGCAACAGCATGGCCTCCATCATGGCGAAGCGGTTGCCGATGCAAATCCTGGGGCCGCCGCCAAAGGGGAAATAGGCGAAACGCGGCAATTTCCGCCGGAAATCGCCAGCCCAACGCTCCGGCCGGAAGACCAGAGGGTCCTCGAAATAGCGGGGATCGCGCTGGGTGATCCAGGGGCTGAGGATCACCGTCGTGCCCTTTTTGATCTCGTAATCGCCGATGCGCACATCACTGCGCGCCTCGCGGCCGATGGCCCAGCCGGGCGGCAGAAGGCGCAGCATTTCGATGACCGCCTGCTCGGTCAGCTTGAGATTGGGCAGATCGTCCGGCGTCACCGGGCGGCCCGGCGCCACCGCCTCGACCTCGGCGGCAATGGCGGCCTGGATATCGCGGTGCTGACCCAGCAGGTGGAAGCCATAGGCCATGCTCAGCGCCGAGGTTTCGTAGCCGGCCAGCAGCATGTTGCAAATCTGGTCGCGCAAGGCCTTGTCGGTCATCGGCCGGCCGTCCTCGTCGCGGGCCGACATCAGCAGCGAGAGGAAGCCGGCCGAGGCATTCTTGCCCGCCCGGTTTTCGGCGATGACGCGATAGACGATGCGCTCGATCCGCGCGATGCCCTCGAGATAGCGCCTATGACCGGGCAGCGGCACCCAATCGGGGACCACGACCGGCCGCGAAAAGCGCGCGGCAACCTCGTCGATGACCCAATAGGCCGCCTGCTCCATGGCTTCGAGATCGTCGGTCACATCGGCGTCGAGCAGCGTCTTGGCCGCGATCTGCAGGCCCAAAGCCATCATCTCGCGATGCATGTCGATGTCCTGCCCATCGCGCCAGCGATCGAGCTTGCGCTCGGTCAGTTCGACCATGTGCGGGCCATAGGACGCCAGCGGAATGGTGGCGAAGGCCGGGGCCGCGAGCTTGCGCTGGCGCTGCCATTCGGCATCCTCGGCGGTGAACAGGCCATTGCCGAGCAGCGCCTCGAGCTGGCGCCAGAACACCTTGTTCTTGGTGAAATGCTCGTTCTGCTTGACCAGGACCTGTTCGATGAGGTCCGGATGATTGACGATCACCGCCGGAAAGCCGCCCACCTGGATCGCGGTCATGTCGCCATATTGGCGGGCGCTACGCTCGAAGAAACCGAGCGTGTCGCGGCTCATTTCGAGCAGGTGGCCGAGAACGGGCAGGCCCTTGGGACCCTCGGCCTTCCGCGCCGGCCGCATTTGCTGGGGCATATCCGTGCTGGTCACATCGCACCGCTCAACTGGTCCCGCCAAGGGGACGACCGGCGGGATTTGACCACAGCGCAAAGCGCTATGCCAGTGCCTCGAAGGCATAGAGCGACCAATCATCCCCATCGAAATGGATATCGCGGGGTGCCACGGCGCGGGCACCAAGGGCCCGAGGCCAGAAGGCCTGCGCGGCGGCATTGGCGCGGGGCACAGCGATGTGCCAATGCCCCGGATGCGTCGCCAGGGCCAGGTCGAGCGCTGCCCGCCCCGCGCCCCGGCGCCGATAGGCCTTGAGGACGAAGAACTCGGCCATGAACCAGCAAGGCTCGCGCCCGGTCAGCGGGCAGGTATCCACCACCAGCGCGAAGCCCGCGATCTCGCCGCCGGACATGATGAAATAGGGATGGCGCCAGAAGCGGTCCAGAAAGTCGTAATCGTACCGCCCATCGGCGCCGACCGGGAACGGCATGAACTCGGTCATGTCGTGCAGGTAGAGCTGGATGAGATTGGCGATGACGGGCTTGTCATCGGGCGTGGCGGGGCGGAGGGTGATCATGGAGGGAGGATAGGCGACTTTATGAGTGCTGAATATCCCGAAGACCTCATGGTGAGCCTGTCGAACCACGAGGTCGGGCACCCTAACGAATGAGTGCCACGACCTCGTCCTTCGACGGGCTCAGGATGAGGTCTACTTCTGGTTTGGACGGGAACGCACCCGCCCAAACCTATTCCGCCGCCGGAATGCCGCGTTTGACGAAGCCGTCGGGGTCTTCCTGTGTCCGCGCCAGCAATTCGGCCGCTTCGGAGGCCTCGCGCTGGCGGTTCCACATCTGGGCGTAGAGGCCGTCGGCGGCGAGAAGCTGGAAGTGGTTGCCGCGCTCGGCGATCTCTCCGTCGCGCAGGACCAGGATTTCATCGGCATTGACCACGGTGGAGAGGCGGTGGGCGATGACGACGGTGGTGCGGTTGCGCGAGACCTCGTCCAGGGCCTGCTGGATATCGCGCTCGGTCTTGGTGTCGAGCGCCGAGGTGGCTTCGTCGAGAATGAGGATCGAGGGCGACTTGAGGATGGTGCGGGCGATGGCGACGCGCTGCTTCTCGCCGCCGGAGAGTTTCAGCCCACGCTCGCCGACCGGCGTATCATAGCCCTTGGGCAGGGCCTCGATGAAGCCGCCGACCTGGGCCATGCGCGCGGCTTCGCGGATATCGTCCTCAGAGGCGCCGGGGCGGCCATATTCGATATTGTAGCCGATGGTGTCGTTGAACAGCACCGTATCCTGCGGCACCATGCCGATGGCCGAGCGCAGGCTTTCCTGCGTCACGTCGCGCAAATCCTGGCCATCGATGGTGATGCGGCCACCGGTGACGTCGTAAAAGCGGAACAGGAGCCGCGAAATGGTCGACTTGCCGGCGCCGGTGGGGCCGACAATGGCCACGGTCTTGCCGGCGGGGACCTCGAAGCTGACGCCCTTCAAAATCGGCCGATCGGGATCGTAGTGAAAGGTCACGTCCTCGAAGCGGATGACCGGACCGGTGACGACCAGCGGCGTTGCGCCCGGCTTGTCGGTGATTTCCGGGTCCTGGTCGAGCAACTTGAACATTTCCTCGATGTCGGTGAGGCCCTGGCGCAGCTCGCGATAGACGAAGCCGATGAAGTTGAGCGGTCGGTAAATCTGCATCAGGAAGGTGTTGAGCAGGACGAAATCGCCCAGGGTCAGCGTGCCGTCCATGACGCCGAGGATCGACATGATGGAGATGATGAGGAAGCCGCCATAGAAGATGACGGCCTGACCGAAATTGAGGAAGCCCAGCGAGGTCCAGATACGGATGGCCGAGCGCTCGTAGCCGGCCATGGCATTGTCGAAGCGGTCGGCTTCCATCTTCTCGTTGGCGAAATATTTCACCGTCTCGAAATTGAGCAGGCTGTCGATGGCCTTGCCATTGGCGTCGGTGTCGCTGTCATTCATCTGGCGGCGGATGGAAATGCGCCAGTTGGAGGCCTTGATGGTGAAATAGAGGTAGGCCCAGATCATCACCACCAGCACGCCGAGATAGGAAATCCCGAACAGCCAGACGAAAATCACCGCCACCACGACGAATTCGACGATGGTGGGCGCGATATTGAGCATGGCGAAACGGACCACCGTTTCGATGCCCTTGGTGCCGCGCTCGATGACGCGGGAAAGGCCGCCGGTGCGCCGCTGCAGATGGAAACGCAGCGACAGGCGATGCATGTGGTGGAAGGTCTGGAGCGCCAGCTTGCGCACGGCATGCTGGCCGACGCTGGCAAAGAGCACGTCGCGCAATTGCTGGAAGCCGGCATCGATGATGTTGCCCAGCACATAGGCAATGACCAAAGCCACCGGCACGGCCAGCCCGAGGATCAGCGCATTGTCGGGCGTGGAGCCGTCGAGGCTGTCGATAATGCCCTTATAGGCGAAGGGGATCAGCGTGGTGGCCACCTTGCTGGCCAGCAGGGCGCCGATGGCCAGCACCACGCGCAGCCGCAGATCGGGGCGGTTGTCGGGCCACATATAGGCCCAGAGGTTGCGGACGGTGGCAAACACCGACCCTTCGTCCGCGCTGACGGACGGCTTCTTCTCAACGCTGTCTATAGCCATCAGGCCAGTTCCGCTTCCTTGTTGGCGGTGGGGGCCAGACCCTGGAGCAGGCCGCCAAAGGCGGCGCCCAATTCGCTGAGCTTGTCCTGGCGGATGCAATAGCGATTGCGGGTACCATGGGCCTTGCGGTCGATCAGGCCCGCATCGAGCAGAACCTTGATATGCTGGGACACGGTCGACTGCGCCAGCGGCAGGCTCTCGGTCACGTCGGCGCAGCAGCACTGCCCCTGTTGCTGGTTGGCCAGAATACGCAGGATTTCAAGGCGCACCGGGTGGCCAAGGGCCCGCATCGTATTGGCAATGTCGTCGTCACGCATGGCGTCGCTCATATGCACCTGATCGCGGCGGAAACGAAATCCTGCATCGGCGATCATTATTGATCGGTCATTTGCGATGGAAGATGGGACCTTTGCCCGCGAAAATCAATAGAGGGCGGCGAAACGGCGCCCGAAGGCGCCGTTTCCGTTCATTCCCCGCCGGGCAGGTCGAAGACCTGCCCGGGATAGATGCGGTCGGGGTCGCGGATCTGGCCAGTATTGGCCTCGTAGATCGTGGTGTACTTGACCCCTTCGCCATAGACGCGGCGGGCAATGGTCCAGAGATTGTCGCCCCGACGGATGATGGCCTTGCCGGAAGCGAAGCGCTGAGCCTCCGGATCGCCCAGCGACACCGCCACCATGGTGGGCACGGCGGGTTCGGGCTCGACAACGGGCTCAGGCATGACCTGGACTGGCTCCGCGACGGCAGGAGCAGTTGCCGGTCCCGGTTGCGGCGCCGGCGCAATCACCGGCGGACGCGCGGGCACGCTGGCGGGAGCCGCCGGTTCGGGGGCGGCCGGCGCGGTCTGGGCCGGCTGCTCGACGGGCTGGGCCGGAACCACGGGCTCGGCAATCGATCCGGGCTCCGACGTCTCTGCCGCGGGTGGCGCAGCGGCGGGTGCGGGAGTCTCCACCGCGGACGCAGGGGGTTCGCCCTGGGCCACGACGATCTCGCTTGCGGCGGTTTCGGGGACGTCGACCACGAAATCCACCTCGGCGCGCGCCACGACCTGTGCATTGTCCGGCTGCAGCAGGTCGATGCGGACGCGCTGGCTGGGCTGGTTGAGCACCGGCCCAGCCTCGATCAGCCAGCGGCCTTCGGAGACGGAGGCATCGGCAATGAAGCTGTCATCGACATAGAGCCGCACGATTCCGCCGTCCGGGCCGGCGCCGGCAAAGAAGGTGCGGTCGCCGTCGAGCTCGATGGCATCGATGGTCGGCGCGATATCGGCCAATTGGGTGGCAGCGGGTTCGGGTGTCGGCTCCGCAAGTGCGACCGCGGCCGGTTCCTCGGCAACCGGAGCAGCCGCCACGCTGGTTTCCGGCTCGGCTTCCGTGGCCGGCTCCGCCGCCGTGGCATCGGCAGCAACCGGCGCCGCCGGCGTCTCGGCGACGGCGACAGGTTCGGGTTCCGCAGGTTCGGGCGTGGCCGGGGCCGCATCGGCGCTGTCTGCCGCAGGCGCGGTGGCCGGCACTCCGGCGGCGGTTTCAATTGTCGGCCGGTCGGTCGCGGGCGCATCCATCGGCGCGGCGGCCGCCACATCGGTGGTTTCGGGCTCTGCGGCCGGCTCGGGCTCCGGCGCGGCTGCGGTTTGCGGGGCGGGGCCGCTCAGGCCCTGGAGGACTTCGCTGGCCTGGCCGGGGGTGCTGGCGACGACCAAGGGCTGGGTCGTCCGGTCCTCGTTGAGCACGACGATGAAGGATTGCTCGGCGGTGCCGGGCTTGCCTTCCTCGCCCAGGGTGATTTCGAGATCGCCGGGCGCCAGGGGCGCATCGGGCACGAAAACCCAGTCGCCGCTGGCTTCGACCTCGACGGTGCCGAGCAGGTCGCCATTGGCGAAGACTTCCACCCGGCTGCCGGGCGTGCCGCTGCCGGCAATGACGACAGAGCCATCGGGTTCGGCGCGCAGCAGGCCGAACGTGGCGGCAATGACCCCATCGGCGGCGGCGCTGTCGACGGTGTCGGCCGGCGGGGTCACATCGAGTTCGGGCGCGTCGGAAACGGCTTCCTCGGCGGTTTCGACCGCCTCGTCCACAGGCGTCGCGGGGGCCGTTTCGGCCTCGGCGACGGCCGGCGCCGGCAGCGGCGGGGCGAGGCCGACATCGGCCATCTTGCCGCGCAGGCAGAGGCCCAGACCGTCTTCGCTGTTGAAGCAGGACACGATGGACGGGCCGGCCAGGATGCCGAGAATGACAACAAGGGTGGCTGCCGCTGCTCCGATGGTCAGAGCGAGAGGACGTTTCGGAGCGGTTTCGGCCAGTTTGCCCTCCACTGGATTTCGCGGCGGGCGGCCTCAGGCCGCCTCGGTTTTCAACAATTTATAGGTGATCGATTCATATAGAGCTTCAAAGGACGCATCAATGATATTGGGCGATACGCCGATGGTTACCCAGCGTTCGCCGCTGCCATCGCGGCTTTCGACCAGTACACGGGTGACCGCGCCCGTGCCGCCGTCCAGGATACGCACCTTGAAGTCGGCCAGTTCGAGGTCCTCGATTCGGCTCGAATAGATGCCCAGATCCTTGCGCAGGGCCAGGTCCAGCGCGTTGACGGGGCCATTGCCTTCGGCCACCGACATCAGCAATTCGCCCTCGACGCGGATTTTCACCACCGCCTCGGTGACGGTGATTTCCTCGCCCAGCGCATTGTGACGGCGCTCGACCATGGCGCGGTAATGCTCGACCTGGAAGAAATCGGGCAAGGTGCCGAGCACGCGGCGCGCCAGCACGCAGAAGGAGGCGTCGGCCCCATCATAGGAATAGCCGCGCGCCTCACGCTCCTTGACATGGGCCAGCAGCTTTTCGAGGCGCGGATCGTCCTTTTCGAGGTGGATGCCGTGACGGGCCAGGGCCGTCAGCAGGTTGGACTTGCCGGCCTGCTGGCTGACCATGATGGAGCGCTCATTGCCCACGCTTTCGGGCGGCACGTGCTCATAGGTGGAGAAATCCTTGAGCAGGGCCGAGGCGTGAATGCCGGCCTTGGTGGCAAAGGCCGAAGCGCCGACATAGGGCGCCTGCCGCGCCGGAGCGCGATTGAGCCGATCGTCGAAGACGCGCGAAATATGGGTCAGCCGTTCCAGGCGCTCGGGCGTGATGCCGGTCTCGAAGCGCTCGGCATAATAGGGCTTCAGCACCAGATTGGGGATCAGCGTCACCAGATTGGTATTGCCGCAGCGCTCGCCCAGGCCATTGAGCGTGCCCTGCACCTGGCGGACGCCCGCCTCGACGGCGGCCAGGGCATTGGCGACGGCCTGGCCGGTATCGTCATGCGGGTGGATGCCGAGGTTTTCGCCCGGCGCCACCTTGAGCACCGCGCCGACGATCTCGCGCACCTCGGAGGGCATGGTGCCGCCATTGGTGTCGCAGAGCACGACCCAGCGGGCGCCGGCCTCCAGCGCGGTCTTCACGCAGGCCAGCGCATAGTCGGGATTGGCCTTGTAGCCGTCGAAGAAATGCTCGAGATCGACCAGCGCCTCCTTGCCGGCGGCGATGGCGGTGCGGACCGTATCGGCAATGCCTTCGAGATGCTCGTCGGTGGTGGAATTAAGGGCCAGCTCCACCTGGTAATCCCAGGCCTTGGCGACGAAGCAGGTGGCATCGGCGGCGGAATTGATGAGACCCATGACGCCCGGATCGTTGGCGGCGGAGCGCCCTGCCCTCTTGGTCATGCCGAAGGCGGTGAAGGTGGCGTTCCTGGTCCGCTTCTGTTCGAAAAAGCCGGTATCCACCGGATTGGCGCCGGGATAGCCGCCCTCGATATAGTCCACGCCCAAATCTTCCAGCAGCCCGGTAATGGCGATCTTGTCCTCGAGCGAGAATTCGATGCCGGCGGTCTGAGCACCGTCGCGCAGGGTGGTATCGAAGAGATAGAGGCGGTCGCGGGACATATTTGGGGCCTAACGGGGAAGTTTGACGCTTACTTGGGGGGCCAGACGGCGGTGTCGTGGTCGGGATGCTGGTGATTGGAGGCCTTGATGGCGCTCCACCAATCCTGGCGATCCGGATCTTCGGTCACGCCGGCATTCTCGATGGACAGCAGCGTTTCGAACCAGGGCACCATGCCCTCGGTGCCGGTATTGGCGCCGGGCGGGAAGAGTTCGGGATGGTCGAGCGAACCGATGGTGAAATTGACCGGATTGCCCTCGACATTGTCGTAGAAAAGCGGCGTGCCGCATTTGGCGCAGAAGCCGCGATCCACATGGTCGGATGACCGGAAGCGAGATGGCTCGCCGCGCGTCCAGGTAATCGCTTCGCGCGGGGCGGCGACAAGCGCGGCAAAGATATTGCCGACGGCCTTCTGGCACATGCGGCAATGGCAGATATGGGAATTGTCCAGCATTTCACTGGCATGGTAGCGCACGGCGCCGCATTGGCAGCCGCCACTGACCTCCATCTTGTAGCGGTCCATCAGCTTTCCTCCTTCGGTGGCCAGTCCGTGGTGTCGTGGTCCGGATGCTGGTTGGAATGGATGCCGGCCATGAAATCGCGCCATTCGTCGCTGACCTCATGGCGCTCCGGCAGGGTGCTGAGCCCGGAAAAGAAGGGCTGGCGGTCGGTCAGGTTCACCTGGATTTCGGGCGCTGCGACCGTGGGATCGTCAAAGGCGCCGATGGCCAGTTCCAGCCCGAAGCGGGTTTCGTAGGCCAGAGGCGTGCCGCAATCGCCACAGAAGGCGCGGCGGGCAGCATTGGAGCTTTGGAACCATTTGGGTTCGCCCCGGGTCCAGACCGCATTATGCGCCGTGACCAGCGGGCCGAAAAAGCCGCCGAAAGCCTTCTGGCACATGCGGCAATGACAGATGGACGGGCGACCCAGACGGGTCACCCTGAAACGCACGGCGCCGCATTGGCACCCACCCGTATGGGCTTCTCTATCCGCCATGAAATACCGCCTCGACATTGTTGCCATCAGGGTCGATCACGAAGGCACCGTAATAGTGCTCGTGATAATGCGGACGCGGGCCGGGACCGCCATTGTCCGTGCCGCCATTGGCCATGGCCGCCGCATAGAAGGCGTCCACTTCGGCCTGCGAGGCTGCCTGGAAGGCATAGTGACGGCCCGGACCGGTCTCGGCGCTCTCGGTCAGCCAGAAATCCGGCTTGACCTTGCCATAGCCGCCAACCTTGACGCCCCCGGTATATTGCTCGGGCACTTCGGCCAGCATGGAATAGCCCAGCGGGGCAAAGGCGGCGTCATAGAAAGCGCGGGCCTTGGCCCAATCGGTGACGAGGATGCCGACGTGATCGATCATTGCAATATCTCCTTTGGAATGGAGACCGGGTTTGAGCGCGCGACGCTGACAGACGCTGTCAGGAACGCTGCTGACATGGAAGCGAATCCTCTCATGTCGCTTTGCCCTGAAGGGCAGCCCAGATGGCGTCGGCGGTGTTTCCAGAGGTGGGACCGCCCTGTCATCCGCCCTTCGGGCACCTTCTCCCCTCGTGGGAGAAGGTGGCGCGTAGCGCCGGATGAGGGGGCTTGCGGTGTCACCGCTTCACCTCCCATTTTGTCTGCCGCTGTCCCTGTTCGTCCTTGTAGTCCATCAGCATGATGCCTTGTTCGGCCAGCGCATTGCGGAGGCGGTCGGCCTCGGCGAAATCTTTCGCATTGAGGGCGGCCAGGCGGGCTGCGACCTGTTCGGCGACGGCGGTATCGACGGCGATTTCGCGCTTGATGCCGATGCCCATCAGCTCGGCAAGCGCCAGGCCATCGGCGGCGCGGCCTTCGTCGAGGATCAGCGCATGGATGCGTCCGATGGCGCCCGGCGTGTCCAGATCGTCGGCCAGGCGCTCGAGAAGATCGGGGGCGAGCACTGGTGCGGGCTGCGCCGCTCCGGCCGCGCGCTCCCATTTTTCCAGCAGGGTGAGCGCCTCTTCCAGGCGCTTGACGGTGAAATCGATGGGCTCCCGATAATGCGTCATCAGCATGGCCAGGCGCAGCACTTCTCCGGGCCATTCCCTGCCGCCGAAATCGGTGGTTTCGAGCAGTTGGTGGATGGTGAAGAAATTGCCCAGGCTCTTGGACATTTTCTGGCCCTCCACCATGAGGAAGCCGTTGTGCATCCAGACATTGGCCATGGCGTGGGAGCCGTGGGCGCATCTTGATTGGGCGATTTCGTTTTCGTGGTGCGGGAAGATGAGGTCGAGCCCGCCGCCATGGATGTCGAAGGTCTGGCCCAGATAGCGCTCGGACATGGCCGAGCATTCGATATGCCAGCCCGGGCGGCCGCGACCCCAGGGGCTGTCCCAACCGGGCTCGTCGTCCGAGGACAATTTCCACAGCACGAAATCGGCGGGATTGCGCTTGTGCGCGTCCACGGCGATGCGGGCGCCGGCGAGATTGTCTTCGAGGTTGCGGCCGGAGAGCTGGCCGTAATCGGGCATGGAATCGACGGCGAACAGCACTTCGCTGCCAGCCTCATAGGCATGACCGCGCTGGATCAGCGTGCCGATGAGGCGCTGCATTTCATCGATATTGTCGGTGGCGCGGGGCTGGACAGTCGGTTCGAGGCAGCCCAGGGCCGCGACGTCCTTGCCGTATTGCGCGGCGGTGGTCTCGGTGACCCGGCGGATGGCCTCGTTCAGCGGCAGATCGGGGAAATCGCGCAGTGCCCGGGCGTTTATCTTGTCGTCCACGTCGGTGATGTTGCGGACATAGGTGACGTGGTCTGCCCCATAGACGTGGCGGAGGACGCGAAACAGCAGGTCGAAGACGATGGCGGCGCGGCCATTGCCGATATGGGCGAAGTCGTAAACCGTGGGCCCGCAGGCATAGAGGCGCACATTGCTCTCGTCCATGGCCTGGAAGGGGGGCTTGGAGCGGGTCAGCGTGTTGTAGAGCGTGAGCTGCGGCTTTGCCGAATTCATCGAGGGTCCTGTAGGCCAGACATGGAAATGTGCCGGCGGGGGAGCCTCTATCCGTTGAGTATTATCGGGATGAAGAAGACCGCTCCGCCAACTTTGGGTTAGCAGCTAATAATGCAGCAGGTAATGGTGCGCTTGGTCTTCATGGCGCCGGAGATTGGCCGCGCGGCTCCAAGAAATCAAGCCCAAAACAAAAGAGGGCGGCCCGGAGGCCGCCCCAATCGCTTTGGAGGCGATGCTTTAAATCGAATGACCGGCGGCGGCACAGTGCTGTCGCGGACCGGTTTCGCCGGCCACACTTGCACGGTCCGGCAATGCGCCCAACGGCCACACGCGAATGTTATCAAGCGCTTGGGAGCAATTGGACCACCTGGTCGATATCGCCGAACAGCGACCGGCCGGCCGGGCCGATGGCGCCGACGCGGACCCTGTCGCCGGGCTTGAGGAAGGGTGTGCGGGCACGGCCATATTTCGCCTTTTCGGCCGTGCGGGCCTCGGCGATGCAGGCGAAACCGATGCCGTCGCGCTTGATGGGCAGGGTTTCGTCATGCGGGTTGGAAATGGTGCCGCCCCCTATGATGGTGCCCGCGGCGAGCGGCCGGGTCCGCGCCGCCTCGACGATGAGGTCGGCGAAATCGAAATGCATGCCGATGCCGGCATTAGGCTGGCCGTAGATGGTGCCGTTGACCTCGACCCGCACCGGCAGGTGCAGGCGATTGTCGCGCCAGGCATCGCCCAGGCCGTCCGGGGTGATGGCGATGGGCGCGAAGGAGGTCGAGGGCTTGGCGTGGAAGAAGCCGAAGCCGTTCTGCAGATCGTCCACCACGAGCTTGCGGAGCGATATGTCGTTGAGGATGGCGACGAGGCGAATGGCCGCCTGGGCCTGTTCGCGGCTGGCGCGCATGGGCACCGGGCCGATGATCACGCCCACTTCCGCCTCGAAATCGAGCGCCAGGTCGTCGGAGGGGACGATAATCGGATCCATGGGCGCGCAGAGCGAATCGGAACCGCCCTGATAGATCAGCGGCCGCACCGATTGCAGCTCCTCGTCCTTGCTGCCCTTGAGCGAGCGCACCCGTTCGAGATGGCTCATATAGCCGGAGCCGTCGATCCATTGATAGGCGCGCGGCAGGGGCGCATGGGCCAGGGCAGGATCGAAGAACTGCCCGGCAATGTCGCCGGCATCGAGCTGGGCGGAGAGGGCCGCAAGGGCTGGCGCCGCCTGGTCCCAATCGTCCAGTGCCGCCTGCAGATGGGGCGCGATCCGCCCGGCCGAGACGTAGCGCGCCAGATCGGCCGAAACGACGACGAGCTGACCATCGGGACGCGCATTGCGCAGCGTGGCGAGTTTCATGACGCCTTCCGCCTCCACTAGTGTGACCTTGGCGCGCTATTATGAAACGGCGCGCCCCGCTATAATGTTGCCATGGCCCCTAGCGATGTCTTAAGGCGCGGGGGCCGAAGCGGTTGCGGCCCGCATATAAGGAATTCCGGTGACGTTTCCCTCTCCTGGCCTTCGGGTCCTCCTGCTCCTGGTTCTGACGACCATCGTGCTGGCCCTGGACGTCGAGTCCGCCTATGCGCAGGCCAATCAATGCGGGCGGCTGCAAAGCGCCCTGGCGCAGTTCGACCGCAATGGCGAATTCCGGCAGGTGAACCAGAATACCAATGCGGCGCGGCAATTGGCGCGGCAGGTGCAGGACGCGGAAAGCCGCTATATCCGCCAGGGCTGTAACGACGATGCGCGGGCCGGCCGCATCCTGACGCAGGAATGCCAGTTGATCGCGCGCGACGTGATCGCGCTGCGCAACCAATATGCCGCGCTGGCGCAGGCCGTGGAAACGGGCAATGCGGTGGCCCAGCAGCGCGAGGCGATCCTGCAGGAAATGGCGCGCTTCGGCTGCAATGCCGGCTCCAGCGCCACCTTTTCCCAGGACCGGCAATCGATTTTCGACCGGATTTTCGGCTCCACCACGGGCGGCGACTTCACCGATGGGGATTTCGTCGATGGTGGGAATTGGGGCTATCAGGGCTATAACACGGTGCGCACGGTCTGCGTGCGGCTCTCGGACGGCTATTTCTGGCCCATCAGCTATGCCACCCTGCCCGAATATGTCGGCAATGACGCCATGGCCTGCCAGCAGATGTGTCCCAATACACCGGTAGAGCTCTATTTCTATGACAATCCCGGCCAGGAACCCGAGCAGATGCGCAATGCGTCCGGGTCTCCCTATACGTCGCTGCCCAATGCCTTTGCCTATCGGACCAATTTCGACAGCAATTCGAGCTGCACCACGGCGCCGACGGCGGACGGCTCCGTGCGCGTGGCCGAGGGCGCCGATGGCAGCGGAAGGGCCATCGTGGAGATCAACGGGGTTAATTTCCCCCTGCCGCTGCGCGATCCGCGCGGCGTGGTGCCGGTGCAGGCGGCCGTCGCGGCGGCCGAGCCGGTGGCCAGCGTGGCCCTGGTCGATGTGCCCCTGCCCCGCCCCCGGCCTTCAGGCCCGGGTGAAATCGCGCGGCGGCCGGAAGCCCCCGCGCCGGCCGAAATGCGGATCGTTCATTTCGGCGACAAGGCGGTCAGGGTAGTCGGTCCAGACACGCCTTACGCCCAAGCAGGACAAGCAGGGACTTGAGTTCGGGGCCGTCGTGACGGCCCGTGAGCGCCATACGCAGGGGCATGAATAGAGCCTTGCCCTTGCGGCCGGTGGCGGTCTTGAGCGCATCGGTCCATTGTCCCCAGGTGCTATCGTCCCAGGGTTCGGGCGGCAACAGGGCCTTGGCCAGCGCCAGGAAATCCTGGTCTTCGGGCGCCACGACCGGCTCGATGGGGCCGGTGACGAGCCTGGACCATTCCACGATATCGGGAAAGCGCGTCAGGTTTTCGCGCAACAGCATCCACATGGCCTCGCCCTCGAGCCCCAAAGCGGAAAGGCGCGGCGCGGCGTCCTCATAGGACATGGCGTGCAACAGGCGGGCATTGAGGCCATTGAGCTCTGCCGGATCGAAGCGGGCCGAGCCATGCGAAATCATCGAGAAATCGAGCTTTTCGGCGATGGCGTCGAGGCTCTCATAGGGCTCCACGGACAGGCTGGTGCCGGTGAGCGTGGCGACGATGGCCACCGCCAGCGGCTCATAGCCCTCGGCGCGGAAATCGGCGATGGACTGTGAGCCGAGCCGCTTGGAAAAGCCCTGCCCGGCCGCATCGGTCAGCAGATTATGGTGACCGAAGGCCGGCACCGTGCCGCCCAGGGCCTCGAAAATCTCGATCTGGGTGCCGGTATTGGACACATGATCCTCGCCCCGGATCACGTGGGTGATGCCCAGGTCGATATCGTCCACCACCGAGGGCAGCGTATAGAGATAGGAGCCGTCGGCGCGGATCAGCACCGGGTCGGACATGGAAGTGGTATTGACGGTCTGCGCGCCCTTGATGACGTCCTCGAACTGCACCGGGCGGCCATCGAGCTTGAAGCGCCAATGGGGCTTGCGGCCCTCGGCTTCGAGGCGGGCGCGATCCGCGTCCGTCAGGGCCAAAGCGGCGCGGTCATAGATGGGCGGCTTGCCCAGGAGGCGCGCGCGGGCCCGCTTGCGGTCGAGCTCGTCCTCGGTTTCGTAGCAGGGATAGAGCCGGCCGGCGGCGATCAGCCGATCGCGGGCGGCATCGTAGAGCGCCGTACGCTCGGACTGGCGCACCAGCAGGTCGGGCACGATGCCGAGCCAGGCCAAATCCTCCTCGATGCCGTCGGCGAAGGCCCGCGTGGAGCGCGCCAGGTCGGTATCGTCCATGCGCAGGACATATTTGCCGCCATGGCGACGAGCGAAGAACCAGTTGAGCAAAGCCGGCCGGGCATTGCCCAGATGGATGCGACCGGTGGGCGATGGCGCCCAGCGTACGATGACACTCATCCGACGGTCAGGTCCTTATAGCCGTTGGTAATGGGATATTTGCGCCCGAGGCCGAAGGCGCGCGGGCTGAGCTTGGGGCCGGGCGCGGACTGGCGGCGCTTGTATTCGGCGATATTGACCAGCCGCTCGATGCGCTTGACCGTGGCCGGGTCGTGGCCGCGCTTGACGATGTCGCCCAGCGCCATCTCCTCTTCCACCATGCAGGTGAGGATATCGTCCAGCACCGGATAAGGCGGCAGGCTGTCCTGGTCCTTCTGGTCGGGGCGCAATTCGGCGCTGGGGGCCTTGTCGATGATCGATTGGGGAATGACTTCGCCGGATGGTCCCTTGCAATCACCGGGCACAGTCGTGTTGCGCCAGGCGGCCAGGCGATAGACCTCCATCTTGAACATGTCCTTGATCGGATTATAGCCGCCGTTCATGTCGCCATAGATGGTGGCATAGCCCACGCCCATTTCCGATTTGTTGCCCGTGGTCAGGGGCAGAGATCCCAGTTTGTTGCTGACAGCCATCATCAGCAGCCCACGCATGCGTGACTGGATGTTTTCCTCGGTCAAGTCGGGTGGGCGACCGCCGAAAATCGGCGCCAGACCGGCAAGCGCCGAATCCACCGGGTCCTGGATGGAAACCACATCGTAGCGCACGCCGAGCCGCTCGGCGCAGTCCTTGGCATCCTTGATGCTCGCCTCGGAGGTATATTGATAGGGCTGCATGATGCAGTGCACGTTTTCGGCGCCGAACGCATCGACCGCAATGGCTGCGACCACGGCGCTGTCGATGCCGCCGGAGAGGTTGAGCACGGCGTGTTTGAAGCCGTTCTTGTGGGCGTAATCGCGCAGGCCGAGCACACAGGCCAGCCAGGGCGCTTCGTCGGTGGTGGTGAGCTCGGTGACCGCGCCATTGGCGCAGGTCCAGCCATTTTCGCCGCGCACCCAGTCCGAAACGATGAAGTCGGTCTCGAAGGACTTGCCCTGCACGACCAGCTTATCGCCCGGTTCGATGGCGAAGGAGGCGCCGTCGAACACGAGTTCGTCCTGCCCGCCGACCTGGTTAAGATAGAGCATGGGCACGCCGTCCTCGGCGACGCGGGCGCGCACCAGTTCCTTGCGGATGTGCTGCTTGTCGGTCCAATAGGGCGAGCCATTGGGACAGAGCATGATTTCGGCGCCGCGCATGGCAAGGTGTTCGCACACTGTGGGGTGCCAGATATCCTCGCAGATCGGGACGCCGACGCTCACGCCCTTGATCTCGACCGGCATGGGCAGCGGGCCGGGCTGGAAATAGCGGCGCTCGTAGAAGACGTCGTTGTTGGGCAATTCGCGCTTGTAGCGGATGGCGGTGATCTCGCCCTTTTCGGCCACCAGGACCGCGTTGCGCAGGCTGGCGCCGTCCTGCCAGATGGTGGGCAGGATCAGCGCCACCTCAGAGCCGGCGGTGTCGGCCACCAGGGCCCTGGCCGCGTCCATGGCGTCGGCCACGAATTGCGGCTTGAACAGCAGATCGTCGGGAAAATAGCCGGTGAGGAACAGTTCCGACAGCATCAGGATATCCGCTCCCGCCGCCCCGGCCTCGGCCAGGGCGTTGCGCGCCAGGGCCAGATTGCCCGGCAGGTCGCCCACTTTGGGGTTGAGCTGGGCGAGCGCAATACGAAGCTGGTCGGTCACGATGATGCTGGCCTGATGCGAGGAACGATCCGACCTGCCGGTTCGGCAGGCTGCGCGGCCAGACTTAACCGCTCGCCCGCATCAGGGCAAGCGGAGCCCGTTGGGGCTTTGGTAAGAGCTGGCAGGCATGGTGGAGCGATCACAAGATCGGGTTTCGCGCAACCCAAGTTACAGCTCGGGAGTTCCCGAGAACCCCACATACGTTTCTGAATGTAAAGTGCCTATGTCTTACCGGATATTGATCGTCGAGGACGAGATCATCGTCGCGACGGAGATCGAATATGTCGTGGCCGAAATGGGCCATGATCCGATCGCCATCGCAGCCGACCAGCGATCGGCGCTGGCTCATGCCAGCCAGGCCGATATCGCCCTGGTCGATTTGAACCTGCGCGATGGTCCGAGCGGCATCGGCATCGGCAGGATTCTCGCCCAGACCCACGGCGTCACCGTCGTCTTCCTCACCGCCAATCCCGCCCAACTCGGCGACGGCGTGCCGGGCACGGTGGGGGTCATGCCCAAGCCGGCCACCGATCGCGATGTGCGCGAGGCCGTGGAATTCGCCATTGCCCACAGGCTCGCCGCCGAAGCCAAGCCGCCGCGCCGGCTGCGCCTGTTCGGCTGGGGCGACAGCAGCCTGGCCAGCAACTAATCCTTTCTGCGCGATCTAGGTCGTCGTCTCGCTTCGCAAGCGCGCCGAACGGCTCAGCGCGTCCAGGGGCAGCCTGACGATCACTTCCAGCCCTTCCGGGCGCCAGTGGCGTTCCAGTTGGCCGCGCATCTGCCCTTCCACCGACAATTGCACCAGCCTTGTGCCGAAGCCGCCCAGCTTGTCGGGCTCGACCACGCTGGGGCCGCCCGTTTCCCGCCATTCCAACCGATAATAGTCTGGATCGTTGTGGCCAGTGATAGTCACCATGCCCTCCGATCGCATCAGGGCGCCATATTTGGCGGAATTGGTCGCCAGCTCGTGGAACAGCAGCGCCATGGGCGTCGCCGCCGCGTCATCGACGCGCGCATCCTCGCCGCTGAAGATCACCCGCGCCCTGCCCTCGGCATTATAGGGGCGCATCAGGCGTTCGATCAGGGCCGAGAGCATGCCCTGGCCGCTGGCGCCGGCATGCAGGTGGCTCTGCGGCCGCACGAAGTCGTGGGCCTCGCCCAGGGCGTAGATGCGCTGCCGCAATTGATCGGCGAAAGGCTTTATCTCGGGCTGGCTGCGGGCTGAAAGGCCGATAATGCCATTGAGCACGGCGAAGATGTTCTTGATGCGATGGCTGAGCTCCTGGGCCACCAATTCCCGTTCTTCGGCGGCAAGCTTGGATTCGTGGATGTCGGTACAGGTCCCGATCCAGCGCAATATCTGTCCCTGCGCGTCGTGGATGGGCAGCGCCCGGCCCAGCGTCCAGCGATATTCACCGCTATGGTGACGCAGCCGATATTCGATCTGGTAGGGTTCGCCGGTTTCCAGGGAATGGCGCCATTGCGCCCAGGCGCGCTCCCGGTCGTCGGGATGGAACATGCCATTCCAGATCTCGCCGTCCGTCGAGCCCTCCGGCATGCCGGTGAATTCGTACCAGCGGGCATTGAAATAATCGTGGTATCCGTCGGGCCGGGTCGACCAGACCATTTGCGGCATGGTGTCGGAGAGCGTACGGAACCGCAGCTCGCTCTCGGCGAGCGCATCGGCGGCGCGATGCTGCTCGGTCACGTCGATGGCGATGCCGGGGAAGCGATGGATACGCCCCTCGCCGTCCGTCCGCGGCCGGCCCGAGGCGATCACCCAGCGCACCTGACCGTCGGCGCCCTGCAGGCGATATTCGGACTTGAACACCGTGCCCTCGCGCAGCGAGGTCGCGATCTCCGCGCCCACCCGCTCCACGTCCTCCGGATGGATGGCACGCAGAAAATCGGCAATCGGCGCCCCCAGGCCGGCGCGCAGGGAATCGATGTTGAAAAGCCGGGCGAGCTGGTCGTCGGCCGTCATCCGGTCATTGACGACATCCCAATCCCAGGTGCCGACGAGATCGGTGCCATTGATGGCCAGCGACATGCGCTCTTCGCTGCGCGCCACGGCGCGTTCGGCCAGCACCCGATCGGTGGTTTCGTGCACCACGCAGAGCGTGCCCATCGACAGCCCGTCACCGCTGATGATCGGGCTGTAGTGCAGGTCCATCCATACCGGTTCCGGCTCGCCATGGCGGTCGAGCACGAGCTCCTGGTTCCGCAGCGTCCAGGATTCCAGCCGCAGCCCGCGCTCCATGTTGAGCCGGTTGAAATCGGCGATTTCCGGCCAGGCCTCCATGGCCGGCATGCCGAAAATCTCGGGGTGGCGCTTGCCGGCGAATTGGGCATAGCCGTTATTGTAAAGCAGGATGCCCTGCGGGCCGACCATCATCACCATGGGGGTGGCGGCCACCATCATCAGGCGCACCGCGCCCTTGAGGTCTTCGGGCCAGTCCGGGATCAGGCCCAGCGGGCTGGCCGACCAATCATAGGTATTGAAAAGTTTTAGAGTGGGATCCTGTTCGAGTTTCTCGCGCGTCTCGGAAGCAGCGTGGGGGAACAGCGATTTGGGCATTGCCTACTCTTTGGCCGAATGTGACGCGAGGACAGGCTACCCGGACAGATAGGGGCCGCGCGCCGAAAACGTTCAACGCGCGGCCCCCGTTTCGGTTCACGCCGATGCGCGATTATTCACCCGCGACGCGCTGCTGGCGCGGCGGCTTCTGCGCATGCACTTCCTCGGCCACCAGGAAGGCCAGCTCCAGCGCCTGGCTGGCATTGAGGCGCGGGTCGCAATAGGTGTGATAGCGATCGGACAGGGATGCTTCGGTGACGGCCGACATACCGCCCACGCATTCGGTGACATCATCGCCCGTCATCTCGATATGAACGCCGCCGGCATAGGTGCCCATGTCGCGATGCACCTCGAAGAAATTGCGCACCTCGGCCAGGACGCGGTCGAAGGGGCGGGTCTTGTAGCCGGTCGAGGCCTTGATCGTATTGCCGTGCATGGGGTCGCAGCACCACACCACCGTGCGGCCGGCCTTTTCCACCGTTTCGATCAGGCGCGGCAGATGCTCGTGCACCTTGTCGGCGCCGAAGCGGGAAATCAGCGTGATGCGGCCGGCTTCGTCGGTGGGATTGAGCCGGTCGAGCAGGCGCAGCAGATCGTCATTGCTGAGGCTGGGGCCGCATTTGACGCCGATCGGATTGTTGATGCCGGCGAAATATTCGACATGGGCCTCGTCGGGATTGCGGGTGCGGTCGCCGATCCAGAGCATGTGGCCGGAGGTGGCGTACCAATTGTTGGTGATGGAATCCCGCCGGGTCAGCGCTTCCTCATAGCCCAGCAGCAGCGCTTCATGGCTGGTATAGAAACTGGTCTGCTTGAGGGCCGGCGTGTTTTCCGGATTGAGCCCGAGAGCGGCCATGAAGGTGATGGCGTCGTCGATCTTGCGCGCCACTTCCTCATAGCGGGTGTTCCAGTTGGACCCCTTCATGAAGCCCATGGTCCATTCGTGGATGCGCGTCAGCTCGGCATAGCCGCCCATGGAGAAGGCGCGCAGCAGGTTGAGCGTCGCCGCCGACTGGCGATAGGCCTGCAGCATGCGATGGGGATTGGGGACGCGGGAGGCCTCGGTGAAGCCGATATCGTTGATGATGTCGCCGCGATAGGAGGGCAATTCGACGCCGTCGATCTCCTCGGTATCGGCAGAGCGCGGCTTGGCGAATTGCCCGGCCACGCGGCCGACCTTGACCACCGGCTTGCTCGCGCCATGGGTCAGGACCAAAGCCATCTGCAGGAAGACGCGGAAGAAGTCGCGGATATGGTCGGCGCCGTGCTCGGCAAAGCTCTCGGCACAGTCTCCGCCCTGGAGCAGGAAGGCCTCGCCGCGCGACACCGAGGCCAGCCGGGCCTTCAGCTCGCGCGCTTCGCCGGCGAAGACCAGTGGGGGAAAGCTGCCGAGCTGCCGCTCCGCATCGGCCAGCGCGGCCGGATCGGGATAGGCCGGAACCTGCCGGATGGGCTTGCTGCGCCAGGAGCTCGGGGTCCAGGTGGTCATGTCCGCGTCTCGCGAGGGAAAATCGATGCTGGCGCAATACCAAGACGCGGCCACCATGCCAAGCGAATTGCGGCATGGCGGCCTATAGACCTTAGAAGCGCTGCGACAATCCGGCCTTGAGCGAATGGCTCTGGCCCGTCCTCGAGACGTCGCCGGAATAGCTGGCGGAGACGGTCATGCCGCTGGTGCGCTCGTGGCTGATGCCGGCCTCCAGCATCAGGGCGTCACGCGGCAGGCTGTGCCCCGAAATTGCAAAGCCGGGGCCGCCGGAAGCGAAAGCCATGCCGGCCGCCGCGCCGTCATCGCCGATCCGATGCCGCCAGGCAAGGCCGGCGGTCAGGCTGGTGACGGCCCCATCGGTGGCCGCCAGGGTCCATTCCCCGCGCAGGCCGAGCGTTGCAAAGGCCGACAGGTCGTGCTGCGCCGCGACGCTGAGCGCGGAGGCGCCCCCGGTTTCGGTGAAGCCATCCACGGCGGTGCTCACAAGGGCCAATCCGCCATAGGGTTCGACGATGGCGTTGCCGACGGCCAGGCGATATCCCAGTTCGCCGAAACCCTGCGCGACCCGCCCGCCATAGCTGGCGGTCAATGTCTCGGCCAGCGCGCCGACAGTCACGTTCCGCGTGCTGTCCAGGCCGATATAGCCGTAGCTGCCGCCGAAACGCGCGGCCATCACGCCATTCTCCCAGGCGCCATAAGCCGCCAGGTGTCCGCCGGTCATATTGACGATGCCGGCCCTGCCGGCTTGCCTGAGCGTGCCGGATGTCGCCCCGCCGGCAAGGCCGACAGTCAGGTCATCGCCCAATCGTGTGTCCGCGCCGGCGACGAAACCGCCCGCGACGCCGTCAATCGCACGGGCCGCACCGGTATCGGCGAAATGCGCGAGGCTTCCGAAAGCCTGTGCCCAGGCAATATTGTCGACGGAGCCGGCAATATTGTCCGCATAGCCGAGGGCCGGCACCGGCGGCGGAAGCTGACGCAAACGGCCATTGACCATATCGGCCAGCGCCAGGCCCGTCGCGGCGAGGCTGGCGCGGGTGCTGGCATGCACTTCGCCGCTCAGCATGCCGAAGCCCTGGCGCGCCTGCTCTTCCGTCGCGGTCACGATGGCATCGAAGATCGGATTGCCGGCCCCCAGCGCTTCGACAGCGCTTGCCACCGATCCTTCATTGGCCGTCAGGCCGGCCAGATCGGGAAAGCGCAGCGCCGTCCGCGCCAATTCCATCCACACCGCGTTGGGCTCGTAGATCAGTTCGACGTCGAGATAGGCGAGGTCGGTACTGGCGGTGGCGAAGGTCCCGGCGATCATCCCATTGACCGACATGATGCGAAACCTGTCGCCTTCGGCATATCCGCCCACGCCGGCATAATGCTCGAAATTGCCGTCCAGATAGGCATCGCCGTGCACACGCGGGGCGGTGGCGATCAGATCATCGGTGGAGAACTGAAAATAGCTGCCGGGGTGGAAGCGCAGATCGGACGCGAAATTGGGCGCGCTGGTCTCGGGGCCCGCATAGAAAATGCCGCTGGTGCCGATGGTGGTCGAGCCGATCTGCCCCGCTCCGGTCAATCTGGCGCCGGCGCCCACGAAGACGTCGGAGACGACATCGCCGGTCACGTTGAGGGTGCCGCCGAGCACCTGCGTGGTGCCGGTATAGGTATTGATGCCGTCCAGCGTCAGTTGGCCCGTGCCGAGCTTGATGAGGCTGCCGCCGGCACCGTTCAGCACGCCCGCAAACAGGCTGTTGGCATTGTTGAGGCCGAGCGAGAGCGTATTGGCGCCCAGATTGACCTGTCCGTTTCCGGTAAGCCCGCCCAATTGCACCTCGCTGGTCGCGCGGGACGAAATGTCCACAATGCCGCCGCTTCTGTTGTCGATCGAGGCAAGGTGGCCGGTGGAGAACGAATTGAAGTCGATCCGCGCACCGGCATAATTGACGAAATGCGCATTACCGGCGCTCGACTGGCCGGTGAACGTGACGGTGCCGGAATTGTAGACCTCCGCGGAACCGGCGCTCGAATCCTGCCCGAAGAACAGCCCGCTGCCAGGGCTGTTGGTAATCTTGGCGTTCCCGGCCGTGCTCGTGCCTCGAAAACTGACGAAGCCGTTGAGATTGCCGATCACCGCATCCCCGGCGGTGGAGGAACCATAGAAGTAGACGCCCGATCCCTGACCGCCCTGATTGACGATGGCGGCATTGGCCGCGCTGGCGCCGCCCGAAAACTGAAGCATGTTCATCGTGCCCTGCAGCACGATGGTCGAGGTCCCCGCATCGGTGCCCGCCGTATAAGCGAGCGCGACCGCGTCATTGAGCGCGAAAAAGGCGTTGCCCGAGGTCAGGGGCGCCCCACCCGCGCCGAAATACATGCGCACGCTATCGTTCAGCTCCACAAAAGGCATGCTGTTGCCGCCCAGCGTGTCGTTGGCCTGGACCAGAAGCTCGCCCTGCCCTTGGGCGACGATGGGCCCGGTATGCGTGTTGGCTCCGGTCAGCCGCACGGTGCCGCCCGAGGCAATGTTCAGCCTGAGCAGGCTGGTGCCGCTGAACCCGCTCATGCCCAGGTTGCTGGTGCCGGTGGTTATGGTGATGTCATAGTCCGCCGGCCGGGTGACAGCGACATCCAGATCGTTGCGGATGACCAGCTCGATGGGACCATTGATCGCGTTGCCGGCCCGAATGCCATCGTCGAAATCCAGCTCGGTATAGACATCGAGGAATTGCGCCTGCGCCGTCCCGGCGAGAGCGAGCAGGAGAGCGGCGGCGGACACGGAACGGAGCATGGGCGGCAATCCCGGGCGTTGAGACGATGCCACGCTTTTTCCGCGACCGTCCGACCGCATCACAGCCCAAACTTTGCGCCTATCTTCCCAAAATTTGCATCTATCCGCACAAACGATAGGCGCGCCCGGCATGCCGGGGTAATCATGGCCTCCTAGTCGAGCCGGCATGGAGAGGAGCCGACGAGAAGTGAGCCCCTTGCCCGCGTTCATCGACCCTGCCGACAAGCCGATGTCGCGCCCGCAGGATGCCGCGACGCTGGCGGAACGCCTTCTGGCCCTTCCCGGCTTCGAAAATGCGGCGCGCATCTATTGCCGGAGCTATCTCCTGGGCGAGCCGGGAGATGAACCCGGCCGCAAGCTCATGCATCAGCATGCCCGGTACCTCACGGCCTTTCTGCTGATCCGCAATTATTACGCCTGGCGAGACGGCGGCGGCCCGCCCGCGACTTTATCCCTGCTGAAAAGCCTGTCGGGGTTGAGCAGGCGACACACCGCAAATCTGGTATCCGCCCTGCGGGCCGGCAAGCTGGTGGAAGACGAAGCGGTGCCCGGGGACCGGCGCGGCAAGGCGCTGAGGCCTGCCCCTGGGCTGATCTATTCGGTCGGGCGCTCGCCGCTCTGCTTTGCCGAACTGGCCGACCGGCTCGACCCCGCCCGGCCGCCGCGCGGCCCCAGGCTCAGGCAGGAGGCGGATGCGCTTGGACGGCTGGTGCGCGCATCGGGCGACTATGTTGCGGCCAATCAGTCCATTCTGGCGGCGTTTCCCACCATATTGCGGATGACCGAACTCGATTGCGGCTACGAGGTTCTGCTTGCCGTGATGGAAGCGCATTACGGCCGCAATAACGGCGCCGAAACCCCGCCATTGTCGCACCAGACATTGTCCAGGCGCTTCGGGATTTCGACCTCTCACGCGGGCAATATCGTCGCTGCCCTCAAGCAACGCAAGCTGCTGGAATTGACGCCGCGCGGGCAATTCGTGGCCCTCGACCCGGCTCTCGCAGCCGAATTTCATCGCTGGTGCGCAGCGCAGGCCGCGCACACGATGCTGTTGTTCGACGGACCTCTGGCCGGCCAGATCAGCCGGTGACCTTGCGGCCGTCGCGATGGATATAGGTGGGGGCCTTGAAGGTCACCAATTCCTCCGCCGCGGAGGGATGGAGGGCGATGGTGCGGTCGAAATCGGCCTTGCTGGCGCCCATGCCGACGGCAATGGCGACGAGCTGGATCATTTCGGCGGCTCCCGGCCCCAGGATATGAACGCCGAGCACCCTGCCCCCGTCCTTTTCGGTGATGAGCTTGAGCACCATGCGTTCGGTGCGCGTGGAGAGCGTGTTCTGCATCGGCCGGAAGCGGGCGACATAGACGTCGATATCGCCATGGGTGGCGGCTTCCTCCTCGGTCAGCCCGACCACGCCGATTTCCGGCTCCGAGAAGACGGCGGTGGGGATAAGCGAATGATCCACCGCCTGCGGATTGTCGTTGAAGACGGTTTCGGCGAAATACCAGCCCTCGCGGATGGCCACGGGGGTCAGTTGGGCGCGGCCGGTGACGTCACCCACCGCATAGATGGAGGGCACCGAGGTCTGCGAATATTTGTCGACGGCGATAGCGCCGAAATCGTTGAGCCGGACGCCGGCCGTCTCCAGCCCGAGCCCCTCGATATTGGGCTGGCGGCCGGTGGCGAACATGACGGCGCCGAAAGGCGCGGTCACCCCGTCGCTGAAGGTGGCTAGCACATCCTCGCCCGGCTTGGAAAGCGCGGCGATGGTGGTCTGGTAGATCAGCCGGATGCCCCTTTCGGTCAGCCCCGCTTCCAGCCCGCGCCGCATGTCGTCATCGAAGCCGCGCAGCACGCAATCGCCGCGATAGATGATCGTGGTATCGACGCCCAGCCCGGCGAAAATGGTGGCGAATTCCACGGCGATATAGCCGCCGCCCTCGATGAGGATGGAATGGGGCAAGGCCGGCAGGTCGAAGGCTTCATTGGAGGAAATGCCCAGTTCGGCGCCGGGAATGTCGGGGATGAAGGGTCGCGCCCCGGTCGCCACCAGCAAATATTTCGCCGTCAGCTCGCGCCCCGCATTGACCAGCCGGACGCTGTTGGGGCCCGTCACCACGGCGCGGTCGCGGATGATCTCGGCGCCCGGCTTTTCGAGATTGCTCGTATAGGCGTGTTCGAGCCGGGTGATTTCCTTTTCCTTGGCCGCGACGAGGGTCGGCCAGTCGAAGCTGGCATCGACCTGCCAGCCGAAGCTTTCCGCCACGTCGAACTGATCCTTGAAGCGGGAGGCATAGACATAGAGCTTCTTGGGCACGCAGCCGCGAATGACGCAGGTGCCCCCGACCCGGAATTCCTCGATGACGGCCACTTTGGCGCCATAGGTGGCCGCCATGCGAGCCGCCCGCACACCGCCCGAGCCGGCGCCGATGACAACCAGGTCGTAATCGAAACTCATTTCAGCCCCTATTCTTCATCGTCAAGTACCGATGAATATGATCACGCGCTTCGCACAAAAAAAGACCCCGCACAAGGCGGGGTCAATGCGGGAGAGATTTCCGCGATCAGATTTCGACGCCCTGGGCCCGCAGGGAGGAGCGCACCTTGGCGAAGAATTCGGTCCGCAGATTGTTGGTATAGACCTGCAGGACGCGGCGGATATCGGCGTTCACTTCCGAATTGGCCGTCGCCAGCTTCTGGCCGGTGGGCGATTCGTAGAAGGCGACGATCTCGGTGAGTTCTTCCAGGGTGAAGCGGATCGCGTAGACGCGCGCGAACTGATCGAGCAATTCGCCCTTGCGCCCGCGATATTCGGCGATCACCTCGCCGATCACGGTATTGGTCTGCTCGACGATTTCGGGGTTCTGCGTCACGATCTGGCGCATGGTGTCGACGCCGATCTCGACCACGGTGGTTTCGAACACGGCGCCGCGATCGGTCAGGTCGATATATTTGCGGGCCAGCGCCAATTGCTCGGGGGCGACCTCCTGCGCGAAAACCGGCGCCGAGACGGCAATGATGCCCGCCGTCAGCACCGCACCCATCACGGCTTTGGCGCCGCGCATCATCTTCCCGTTCGTCCAGAATGCCATCTTGTCCCGATCCACGCTCAGTCTATTGCCGTTTCAGTTCTTCTACGCCATTCGGCGTCGCCACATAAGCCTTGCTGCACATTTTCAGGAATAGCCCATGCTGGACCACGCCGGGAATATTCAGCAGGTCGCTCGATAGCGCTTCTGGCTGCGAAATGCGGCCAAAAAAAGCATCGAGAATAAGGTGTCCACCATCGGTGACAAAGGGATTGCCGGCCTCTTCGCCCCGCAGTTTCAGCCCGCCCTGAGCGCCGTGATGCGCCAGCACCTGCGCAATGGCGTGGCGGGTCGCGCCGAGCCCGAAGCGATTGACCTCGATCGGCAGCGGAAAGCGGCCCAGCGCCTCGACGCATTTGGAGGCATCGGCAATGACCACCATGGCATCGGAGGCCGCCGCGACGATCTTCTCGCGCAGCAGCGCTCCGCCGCCGCCCTTGATCAGGTTGAGCGCCGGGTCGATCTCGTCGGCCCCGTCCACCGTCAGGTCCAGCCGGTCGAGCGTATCGAGGTCCGAGAGCGGGATGTTCAGCTCCTGGGCCTGGCGCGCCGTCGCCTCGGAGGTCGGCACGCAGATGACATCGAGACCGGCCGCAACCTCTTCGCCCAGCAGATCGACGAAATGGCGCGCGGTCGAGCCGGTGCCCAGGCCCAGGCGCATGCCCGGCCTGACTTCGGACAATGCCATGGCCGCAGCCTGCCGCTTCAACGCCTCGCTCATCGCGCAAACCCTCCCGGAACGATCGGGCGGATGTGGCAGCGCGGCCCACGGGCTGTCAAGGCCACCAAAAGGCGGTGGCTGTGGCGCGCCGGATGCAAAGTGAGCCGAGGAGTGTAACCTGCTGGCAACACAATATGGCGATGATGGGGCATTCATGGCAACGGCAAGGCGGCTATGTCTTTCCGGCCAAATATATTCGAAGTAATTACGCTCATCATCGCGATCACCGAATCAAGGCCGGTCGCGCACCCAGAGGCCAAGTAGAAGATGAAACTTATCAAAGTCATATTGGCGATCGGCATGTCGATCCTGCTGTCGGCCAGTTTGGTTGCGCCGGTATCCGCCGCGGTCTGGTACAATCCGGACACCAACCAGTTCGAAGAGCGCGACGCGACCGCCAGCCGTGGCGGCAGCCCGATCCGCAAGCAGATCGTGGACTACCAGACCAGCCAGAAGCCGGGCACTATAATCATCGAAACCGGCGAGCGCCGTCTCTATCTGGTGCTCGACGGCGGCAAGGCCATGCGCTACGGCATCGGCGTGGGTCGCGAAGGCTTCACCTGGGCCGGCACCAATCGCATTACCCGCAAGGCGGAATGGCCCGGCTGGACCCCTCCCCCGGCCATGCGCAAGCGCGTGCCCGACCTGCCGGCCTATATGCCCGGCGGTCCGGATAATCCGCTCGGCGCCCGCGCCCTCTATATCGGCTCGACGCTGTATCGCGTGCACGGCACGTCCGAACCCTGGACCATCGGCCAAGCTGTGTCCTCGGGCTGCATCCGCATGACCAATGACGACGTGATCGACCTCTATGAGCGCGTCCAGGTCGGCGCCCGCATCGTGGTCAATCACTGACCCCGAACAACAGACGTTTCGAAAGGCCGCCGCGAGGCGGCCTTTTTTATGGGTGCGCCTTTGCATTGCCACCGACCCGGACTAGATTTGCCGCATGACCGCGCCCACGAACCTGTCCCGCCCGCTCATCGACCGTTTCGGCCGGCGCATTTCCTATCTGCGCATTTCGGTGACGGATCGCTGCGATTTCCGCTGCGTCTACTGCATGGCCGAGGACATGACCTTCCTGCCCAAGAAGGAGGTCCTGAGCTTTGAGGAAATCGAGGCCATTGCCGGCGCCTTCATCGCGCGGGGCACCACCAAGATAAGGCTGACCGGCGGGGAGCCGCTGGTGCGCCGGGACATCATGGACCTGGTCCGCAGCCTGGGCGCCCGCATCGGTTCGGGGCTGGACGAGCTGACCATCACCACCAATGGCAGCCAATTGGCCAGGCACGCCGATGGACTGTTCGCCGCGGGCGTCCGCCGCATCAATGTCTCGCTCGATACGCTCGATCCGGATCGCTTCGCCGCCATTACCCGCCGCGGGCGGATCGCCGACGTGCTCGCCGGCATCGCGGCGGCGCAGGCGGCGGGCCTCGCCATCAAGATCAACATGGTGGCCATGCGCGGAGTCAACGAAGACGAGATCGAGCCAATGATGGCCTGGGCGCATGCCGGCGGCATGGGCCTGACGCTGATCGAAGGCATGCCGCTGGGCGAGGTCGGCATGGACCGCGTCGATGCCTATCTCCCGCTGCGCGAGCTGCACGAGCGCTTGGCGCGGCGCTATACGCTGACCGGTCTCGACAAGCGCACCGGCGGCCCGGCCCGCTATGTGCATGTCGCCGAAACGGGCGGCACGCTGGGCTTCATCACCCCGATGAGCCACAATTTCTGCGAAAGCTGCAATCGCGTCCGCCTGACCGCGACGGGCCAATTGTTCCTCTGCCTGGGCCAGGACGACCAGGTGAACCTGCGCGACGCCTGGCGCGAAGGCGGCCCGGCAGCCCTCGACGCGGCCCTCGACCACGCCATGCATATCAAGCCCAAGGGCCACGACTTCGTGCTAGACCGCACCCGACCGGAACCCGCCGTCACCCGGCATATGAGCGTGACGGGTGGGTAAGCCGACATTCCAAGTGGCGGCGCTCGATGACATTCTGGCGCGGCATTTTCCGCTGCATTCCGGCCTTCGCCCCTTGGAGGAGGGCGAAGAATCTCGCGCCTTCGCCTTCGACTGCCCTGAAGGGGCATTCGTGCTGCGCGTGAACGCGGATGCGCGGGGATTTCACAAGGATCGCCTCGCCTTCGCATTGCTGAACAGCGAACGCATTCCCGTCCCGGAAGTCCTTGTGCTCGAAGACTTGGGCGACGGAACCCATGTCTGCGTGTCGCGCCGCCTGGCGGGCGTCACCCTGCAGGCGCTGCCGGCAGGGGCCGCCTATAGCTATGGCCCCGCACTCGCCGGCCTGCTGAACGCCCTGGCGAATGTCGATGCCGAAAAGCTCGACCGCTTTGCCAACGAGACGGACGGGCGCGCCTGGCCGAATTTCGTGACCGCAATTGCGGACTATGACTGGTCCCATTGCCCGGGCGAGCATGCCGGCTTCATCAAACGCATGATCGAGAGCGTCCTCCGCCGGGCCGCGGACCTGCCGCAGGATCGCGGGGTCGTGCATGGCGACTTCGGCTCGAACAATGTGCTGGTCGAGGATGGGCAAGTGACCGGCCTCATCGACTGGTCGGAGGCGAGAACTGGCGCTCCGCTCTACGATCTGGCGAACATCCTGTTCTGGCGCTCCTGGCTCGATTGCATGGAGCAGCAGGCCCGCTATTTCGAGGCCGAGGAGCCGCATTGGCTGGCGGATCGCGACAGTCTCGTGTGCTATCAATTGCGGATAGGGCTCGAAACCCTGCACGGAGCTTTCGCCAGTGGCGACCGGCGCCTCACCGGCTGGGCCCTCGATACCTCGCGCGCAATCCTGGCGGCCGGTTAGCGTCCGTCCGCTCGTTCGATCAGTTCCACGATGATGCCGTCGGGGTCGCGCACGAACGCGACGCGGCGGACCATTTCGGTATTATGCGCCGGACGTGGGTGTTCGACGATTTCGACGCCTGCCGCTGCGAGCCGGCTCACCATGGCATCGACATCATCATAGGCCAGGGTCAGATGCCGCAGGCCGGCTTCGGACAAGGGGACATCGCGAAAGCGCCCTGCCCCGGCCTTGGGCGCAACGATTTCCAGCATGCCGCCGCCTGCGTCGAGAAAGGCGACCTCACCGCCTTCATTCGCCTTGCGCAGGCGCAACGCCAGTCCCAGCAGGTCGCAATAGAAGGCGATGGAGCGATCCATGTCGCCCGAGGTCATGCCGACATGTTCGAAGCCGAGCAGCATGAGCTACTTGTCGTCGTCCACCACGATGGCGAAGTCGAGCGGGAGGGCGGTGGTGTATTTGATCTGGCCCATGGCGAAGGCGGAGCTGACATCGGTGAGGTTTATCTTGCTGATCAGGCGCTTATAGAAGGTGTCATAGGCGCCGATATCGGGCACCACGACCCGCATCAGATAATCGACATCCCCGCTCATGCGGTAGAATTCCACGACTTCGGGAAATTCGTCGATCACCCCGGAGAATTTGCGCATCCAGGCTTCGTTGTGCTCGTTGGTCTTGACCGAGACGAAGACGGTGACCCCGACATTGACCTTGGCCGGATCGAGCACCGCGACGCGGCGCTGGATGACGCCGTCTTCTTCCATCTTCTGGATGCGGCGCCAGCAGGGCGTGGTGGACAGGCCGACCTTGCGGCCGATTTCGGCCACCGGCATGGTCGCATCCCGTTGCAGGAGCGACAGAATTTTCCGGTCGATCTTGTCCAGTGCCATGACGCCCTCGTGAAATCAGTTTTTATCTTTGCCCGCCAGAGCCGACGGCGACGCGGAGATCAGTGCCACATACGCCCTTCTCGCGCAATAAAATTGCGCAAGGCAAGCTATGGAACCGGAAAAGAGAAAATTAACCATGCCAGTCCCGGCGCGGTCCGTCCAGTGGGTATGACGCCCCCGCGATTTCATAGGCTGTTAACCACCCGGCCCTAATCTGCCGCCTGTGTGTCGCGAGCGCGTCTTATGCTCGCCTTATCGAGTAACGAGTACGAGTTCCATGCCGTCCCAGCTGGCCAATGAAGCTGAAATTCGTGCGCCTGTGAGCGCCGACGGCAAGCGAAATGCCCAGAAAGCGGTGAGCGAGGCGCGCCAGCGACTGACCTCCAGTTCGGGCACGCGCGCCGATTTCGATTTCGAATTGATGCACGATTATGCCGCCGCGCGCGTCGGGGCCGCCCTGCCCATGGCGGCCATCGTGGGCATTCTGGCCATCGTCGCCAGCTTCTGGGTACCGATCACCATCACCGCGCTCTGGGCCGGGCTGGTCATCGCCAGCCTCTTGATCGTGGTGCAGATGGCGCGGCGCTTCACCCTGGCCGATCCCGCCAAGTTCAATGCCGAGCGCTGGACCACCAGCTTCGTGGCCGTGGAAACCATAGGCGGGGTGGCGCTGTCGCTCCTGGCGCTGTTTACCCTCGTGGCAGAGCCCTCCGATCTCACCCCGGTCATGTTCGCCATGGCGCTGGTGGCCATTGCCAGCAATGCCATCGCCACCCATACCCTGCCCCCGGCCACGCTGATGAGCACCCTGCCGGTAACCATGACCGTCTCGGCGGCGCTGATATCGGTCGGCGGCACGCTCAACTACACGCTGGCCGCCGTCACCGTTTGCGGCGAAATCTTCTTTCTGTTCCTCGCCCGCCAATTGCACAGCTCCGAACTCGAAACGATCTCGCACCAGTCCGAAAAGGACACGCTGATCTATGAGCTGGAAGAAGCGCGCAACATGTCGGACGAGGCGCGGCGGCATGCCGAGCAGGCCAATGTGGCCAAGAGCCAGTTCCTGGCCACCATGAGCCACGAACTGCGCACTCCGCTCAATGCCATTATCGGCTTTTCCGAAGTGCTGAAATCGGAGCTGCTGGGCCCACACCAGGTGCCGCAATACAAGGAATATGCCGGCGACATCCATGGCAGCGGCCAGCACCTCCTCAACCTCATCAACGAGCTGCTCGATCTCAGCCGCATCGAGGCGGGCAAATACGAGCTCAACGAGGAAGTGGTGTCGCTGGTCGATATCGCCGAGGATTGCCGGCGCATGATGGAATTGCGCGCCAAGGCCAAGGGGATCGAGCTGGTCTTCAGCTATGGCGATGGCCTGCCCAAGCTGTGGGGCGACGAACGCGCCATCCGCCAGGTCATGCTGAACCTGCTGTCCAACGCCATCAAGTTCACGCCCCAGCAGGGCAAGGTGACGCTGGTGGTGCAGCGCAGCCGCGATGGCGGGCAGATGGTTTCGGTCAAGGATAACGGCCCCGGCATTCCGCAGAACGAGATCGAGACCGTGCTCTCCTCCTTCGGCCAGGGCTCGCTGGCGCAGAAGACGGCCGAACAGGGCGCGGGGCTCGGCCTGCCCATCGTGCAGAAGATCATGGACCTGCATCAGGGGCGCTTCGATCTCTATTCCAAGCTGCGCTTCGGCACCGAGGTCTTCGCCACCTTCCCCCGCGCCCGGGTCATGGATGCGCTGGCCCCGGTGGTGGAAAAGCGCAATCGGCTCGAGATTTATTCCGAGGCCGGCTGAGCGAACGCCGCCCTATCGCAAATTCGCCGTTATCGGCTGGAGGATGGCGTCATGCCCGCATTGAAATTCCGCCGCCTCGCCCCTGCCCTTGCCGCCCTGATGCTGGCTTTTCCGGCGATTGCCCAGGAGCCGGCCGCGCAGATGAATGTGGCGCCGGTGCCCGAAAGCGATCCGGCCGTCGATTTCGACACCAGCTACCGCCCCTCGCCCACCGTATCGTCCCGCCTGCAACGGGAATTCCTCGATTCGGTGCGCTGGTCCGCCGGGGTGGAGGCGCGCGACAATCTGGCCGCCGCCTTCGCGGAGCGCTCGCCGGTGGAAATCTGGCATGAGCTGGTGGCCGAGCAGGGCCTGGAGCCCAACAATGTCGCCGACGCGCTGACCGCCTATTGGGTGCTCAACTGGATCACCGCCAACGGCGCCTATACCGCCGAGATCGACAACGCCCCGATCCAGCGGCAATTGCGCGTGGCCTTTGCCAACGACGTCAATTTCCGCACCATGGGCGACCAGCAGCGCCAGCAACTGGCCGAGGGCTATATCTTCAATTTCCTGCTCGAGCATGCCGCGCTCAACCGAGCCGTGGCGGCGCGCGATCTCGACACGCTGAACCGGCTTGCTGCTGCCTCGGTCACCCGCTTCCAGCGCAGCATGGGCGTCAACCTTCTGGCGCTGGTGCCCAGCGCCCAGGGCTTCGGCCCCCGCCCCCGTCCGTGATCAGGCCGATTTCCCGCTGACGGCGGCGCTTTCGAAGGTCGCCATATTGTCGTGCAGGTGCAGAGCCGTCTTGGCCATGACGGCGGCCAGGGCGGCGCCGCTGCCCTCGCCCAGCCGCATGCCCAGGTCGAGCAAGCCGGTCTGACCCATCTTTTCCAGCACGCGCGCATGGGCGCCCTCGGCGGAGACATGGGCGAACAGGCAATGGTTGATGGCGGCCGGATTGACCGCATGGGCGATGGCGGCTGCGGCGCTGGCCACGTAACCGTCGATGATGACCGGCACTTTCTGATGCCGCGCGGCGAGGAGCGCCCCCAGCATGGCGGCGATTTCGCGGCCGCCCAGACGCGCCAGAATGGCCAGCGGATGGTCCAGTTCGCCGGCATGCCGCGCCAGGGCCCGGTCCACCGCGTCGGCCTTGCGCGCCAGGCCCGCATCGTCGACGCCGGTGCCCCGGCCGACCCAGTCGGCGCCGGTGCCTCCATAGAGCGCGGCATAGAGGGCCGCCGCGATGGTGGTATTGCCGATGCCCATTTCCCCGATGCAGATCAGGTCGGGCTTGCCCGCCACCGCTTCCATGCCATAGGCGATGGTGGCGGCGCACATCTGGTCGTCCAGGGCCGGTTCCTTGGTGATGTCACCCGTGGGCAGCTCCAGCGCCAGCTCGAACACCCGCAGGTTGATTTCGTGCAGCCCGCAGATTTGCGAAATCGCCGCGCCGCCATTGGTGAAATTGGCCACCATCTGCGCCGTCACCTCGCGCGGAAAGGCCGAGACGCCCTGGTCGGTCACCCCATGATTGCCCGCGAAGATGGTGACCATGGGATTGCCCAGGCGCGGTTTGGCCCGGTGCTGCCAGCGGGCGAGGAATTCGACCAATTCCTCCATGCGCCCGAGCGAGCCCGGCGGCTTGGTCAATTGCGCGTCGCGCGCGCGCACGGCAGCGACCGCGGCTTCGTCGCCGTCGGGCACGGCCACGAGCAGTTCGACGATATCGGCAAAGGCGGGATTGAGGGCGGGCATGGCAGGTCCGGCGCGATGTGTTAGGAAGGCGGGGACTTGTTGCCCATTACGGAGACAATTGCAATTGACGCCGGAGACTGGCATCGATCCCGGCCTGCGCGACGCGTATCGGCCCGAACCGCCCCCGAGAGGCTTCGGGCTCAAGGACGATCTGGTCATGGCCCTGCGGCTCTTCTCCCGCCTGCCGACCGGCGACAGCCCCCACGAAAAGCCCGATCTCGGCCGAATCGCCATGGCTCTGCCGCTTGCCGGCCTGGTCATGGGAGCGCTGCCCGTGCTGCTGCTGATCGGCGGCGTCTGGGCCGGGCTTCCGCCCTATTTCGCCGCCGCCCTGGCGGTCGCTGCCATGGTGGTGGTGGGCGGCGGCATGATGGAAGATTCGCTGGCCGATGCGGCCGACGGATTGTTCGGTGGCGCCACGCGCGAGCGGCGGCTGGAAATCCTCAAGGACAGCCGCCACGGCACTTATGGCGTGGCCGCCTTGTGCCTGTTCCTGGTGCTGCGGGTGACGGCCCTGGGGAGCCTCGCTGCCATCAATCCGCTGGCGGCCGGCGCGCTCTGGCTGGCGGCCAATATTGCCGGGCGCTCGGGCGGTCTCTGGATCGCCGTTTCGCTGCCCCCGGCGCGGCCGGACGGCGCCTCGGCGACGGCCGGCGCCCTGCCCCGCTCGCGCTTTGCCATCGGCGCGGCCCTGGCAACTCTGCTGGTCTTCGTCATCGGCGCACCGGCATCGAGCCTATTGGGCGTCATCCTCGCCCTCGTGGCGGTGATGCTGACGACTTTGGCCTGGACGGCCCTGTGCCGGCATCTGGTCGGCGGCCAGACCGGCGACCTTATCGGAGCCGCCGCCGGATTGGGCGAGATCGCGGCGCTGGCCGTGCTGCTCATCTTCGTATGACGCCTTGAATTTGCCTTGCGCCGTGCCTTTATCGGAAGGAATGGCGAGGCAGCGGAAGGACCGGACAGCATGATCTTTATCGGCATCGCCCTGCTCGTCGCCGTTGGCATCGCCCTGATGATCAGCGCCGATGCCGGCAGCCTTGTCGGGCTCAGCCAGATGCAGACGGCCCAATTGGTGCCATTGGTCGTCATCCTCATCGTGTTCGCGGGCGGCCTTTTCGCCCGCCGCCACCGCGCCTCCGAACTGGTGGGCGGGCTCCTGCTCTGGGTTGGCATCTTCGCCATCGCCATGGTGACCTATGCCTACCGCGACGAATTGATGGGCGTTGTGGGCCGCGTGGCCGGCGAAATGCAGCCCGGCCTCGCCATTGTCGATGCCAATACGGGCACCGCCACCTTCCGGCGCGGCTTCGGCGGGCATTTCGAAGTGCAGGCAACCATCAACGGACATACCACCCCGATGATCTTCGACACTGGCGCCAGCGCCGTGGTGCTGACCATCCAGGATGCGGAAGCGGCGGGCATCGACACGGCGGGCCTGCGCTACCTGGTGCCCGTCTCCACCGCCAATGGCCGGGGCATGGCGGCGCGGGTCAGGCTGGACAGCATCGTGGTGGGCGGTATCGAGCGGCGCAATGTCACCGCCTTCGTCACCGAAGCGGGCGCGCTGGAAACGAGCCTGCTCGGCATGACCTTCCTCGAAACGCTGAGCCGCTATTCAGTGACGCAGAACGCGCTGGAGTTGGTGGATTGATGGCGGAGCGGGCCGGACAGTTCACCCGCGACGATTGCACGCTTCATTACTGGATATCCGGGCCGGACGACGCGCCCGCCCTGGTCTTCAGCCATGGCGCGACGCTGGACAACCGGAGCTGGGCCGTGCAGGCGAGCGCCCTGGCCGAAACCCATCGCGTCATCCGCTGGGATATGCGCGGCCACGGCCTTTCCCGCCCCACCAGCGGAGCGCATAGCATCGACCGCTTCGCCGCCGACCTGATCGCCCTGCTCGATCACCTCGATATCGGGCAGGCCGTGCTGGCGGGGCTGTCGCTGGGCGGCTATGTCTCGCAGGCGGTCGCCCACGATCATCCCGAGCGCGTCGCTGCCCTGGCCGTGTTCGACGCCACCAATCTGTACGATACGCCGCTCTCGGGCTTCATGACGGCCATGATGGCGCAGTCCTCGCGCCTGATCGGGCTGTTCTCCTGGCGCCGCCTGATCGAGATGACGGCGCGCCAATCGGCCGTCACGCCCAAGGCGCAGGATTATGTCCGCCAGGTCGTTTCGCAGCTCACCAAGCGCGAATATATCGCCATCTGGGGCGCGGTGCAGACCGGCTTGCGGCACGATGCCGACTACCGCTTCGCGGGGCCGACATTGCTGGCCATGGGGGACCGGGACAAGGTCGGCGTGGTCGATGCCGGCATGCGTCATTGGGCGAAGCGCTGGCCGGACGCCCGGTTCGAGATCGTTCCGGATGCCGGCCATTGTTCCAATCAGGACAATCCCGAATTCGTCACGCAGGTGCTGCGGGACTTCCTGAAGTGAAAGGGCCGGTCTTCCGACCGGCCCTTTCGTTTGGCGTCAGTTCACGGCGAACTGGATCGCCTGGCTACCCACCACATACCAGGTGACGAAAAGCGCATTGATGAATGCACCCGGCAGATAGCTGCCGGTCCGGCGCCAGGCAAAGGTGGACAGGAACGCCACGATGGCCAGGAGCGGCACGAACTGCATCCCGATCACGGTGGTCAGCGATTCATTCATGCTGAACAGATGGCCGGTGAACAACAGCGTCAGGTACTGGAAGCCCAGGAAGATTATGAAGCCGACGATCAGCACCGCGATATTGGACAGGTATTGCGCCACGCGGCTGTCAGTGCGCACCGAGATGCCGGTGTGCAGGCCGCGCATTGCCAGCACGAAATAGATCGTGAACGGCACCAGATAGACCAGCGCGATCTTGGTGCGGACCAGGTCCAGCGGCTTGAGCGCAACGACCCAGAAGCGGAAATCCACCTTGAAGAAGAAATCGGTGGCGGCCACGAAGATGTAGCCGATGCCCACAGTGGCCAGCGCGATCAGCACCGAACCCCAGATATCGCCGCGTCCTTCGACCTTGTTGCCCTTGAACACCAGGCCCAGCGCCAGAACGATAACGCCGTTCAGGACGGCCCAGAGGGCGATCTGGCTGGTAAAACTCTGCGGCAGGATGGCCGAGGCCGGGAAAACCAGCGTTGCCCAATAGAAGAAGGGATAATAGGTCAGGACCGGGATCATGGTGGCGAGGGCGAAATGCAGCCACCACTTGCCGTTGCGCTTTTCATAGGCGGCGCCGGCCGGCTCCTTGCGCAGATGCGCGAAAGCCTGCGTCTTGAGCAGCATTTCGAACGCGCCCGCCGTCAGGACGACGAAACCGATCAGCGCGATCAGCGTACCGATTTCCTTCCAGAGCCAGATCTGGTCGCCGGCCGGAATCGGCTTGGCCCCTTCAAGGGTCTGGTCGAACCAGGTGATGGCGTCGCCAATGGCCTCGGGCGAGAAATGATTGCCCGGATGGGTGGTGTTCGGCTGCTGCAGGATACGGGCGGTGCCGTCCGCGATGCTGCCATAGACCTGTCCGATGGCGACCGGCTCGCTGACGCCGAACGCGGTTTGCAGCTTGGTGCTGGTCGGCAGGTCCTGGGCGCGATCGACGCCCCACATGGTGCGCGAGAACTCGTCATACTTGGAGAAGACGACGGCCAGATTGCGCGGCCAGCTCGTATCGGCCTCCTTAGCGAAGGGCGCGCCGGTGCTCGAGCCCTGCAACACCACGGCCTTATAGGCATCGGGCATGGCCGCCGCGGCGGCGAGGACAGTCCAGCCCCCCATGGAATGGCCTTCGAGACCGATATTGTCGGTATCCACGAAATCCAGCGAGCGCAGATAGGCCAGGCCGCCGGGGCCGCCGAAGCCGTTGGCGAAGGCCGGGGCATCCGAATAGCCGTGGCCGCCCTGGTCCAGCGCCAGCACCACATAGCCGCGGCGGGCGAATTCGATGGCGAAACCGTCCTGGGTTTCGCGGCTGTTGAAATAGCCATGCACGGCCAGGATGGCCGGGGCCTTGTTTTCCGCCGAAACGCCGGGCGGCACATAGAGCAGGCCGCTCAACACCTGGCCGTTGGTGCCATGAAACCGCAAGTCCCGAATGGAAATGCCGCCGGATGTCTGGATGAAATGCGCGAGCAGCGCACCGATGAGTATGATGATCCAGCCTGCGTGAAACAGGCGATTTTTTATTGCCATTGAAAGGCGCTCCCCACTTTACTGCTGAAACCATTCAGCAAAGCCACGGGCGGAAATTACACCGAAGACGAAAGAAAAGCGAACGAAAACGAAAGCTTATTCAGCGCCAACCGAAAGCCACCGCCGCGCCGAATTTGTCATGCGGCACAACGGGATCGCGTCGGCCGCAGGGACTGGCGGCTTCTTCAGGGTGAAGGAAATTTTCGATCCGCTCAGGCGGATGCGGCCAGTTCGCGGTTTTCCACCACGTCCAGCGCCCGCATGAACACGTCCGGCCCGGCCTTGGGCTTGCAGGCATCGACGCTGAGGATCTGGCGGAATTGCCGCGCGCCGGGACGGCCATTGGCGAGGCCGAGCATGTGGCGGGCAATATTGTTGAGCCGCACCCCCTGCCCCAATTGCACTTCCGCATAATCGGCCATGGCCGCCATGATGCCGGCGAGGTCCGGCACGGGCCGGTCGTCGCCGAAAATACGCGCATCCACCTCGGTAAGCAGCATGGGATTGTGATAGGCGGCCCGCCCGAGCATGACCCCGTCGGTATGGCCAAGCTGTTCATCGGCCTGGTCCAGGGTCTCGATTCCGCCATTAATCATCACCGGCAGCGGCGCCAGCCGGGCGCGCAGGCGATGGACGCGGGGATAGTTCAGCGGCGGGATGGTGCGGTTTTCCTTGGGGCTCAGGCCCTGCAGCCAGGCCTTGCGGGCATGGACATAGAGCGCGGCCACGCCGGCCTCCACCATGGCATCGGCGAAGCGATCCAGGCTTTCCTCGATATCCTGGTCATCGATGCCGATGCGGCACTTGACCGTCACCGGCCTGTCGGTCGCCCCCCGCATAGCGCGCACGCATTCGGCCACCAGGTCCGGCTCGGCCATCAGACAGGCCCCGAACCTGCCCGACTGCACCCGGTCGGAGGGACAGCCGACATTGAGGTTGAACTCGTCATAGCCGAAGCCATCGGCAATGCGCACCGCCGCCGCCAGCTCCGCCGGATCGGACCCGCCAAGCTGAAGCGCGACGGGATGCTCGACCGCATCGAACCGCAAATGCCGCTCGGCATCCCCATGCAGAACCGCCCCGCTATTGACCATCTCGGTAAACAGCAGGGCATGGCGCGTGAGCAGGCGATGGAGGACCCGACAATGCCTGTCGGTCCAGTCCATCATCGGTGCAACGCTGAGCTTACGTGATTGATTTATCACGGTTTTCTCGTAATTTCAGGGCGTTAAAACGTGCACAAGTTCGCCTTTTGCACGCCACAACATCCGTCAGTTTTCGCGTTTTGTACCGCTCGGCTTGTACACAGCGTGCACGAAAAAGAGACCCGGCCATGGCATCCATAAACAAGTTGGCTTCCGGCAAGTGGCGTGTCCAGGTTCGCATCAAGGGCCACTATCTCAGCGACAGTTCCTGGTCCGCAAGGATGCCGAAATGTGGGCGCGCAGGATAGAGCGCGAAATCGACCTCGGCCAGAAACCCGCCTCCAACCACAAGAACGGGATCAAGACCTTTGCCGATCTGATCGATCTGATCGATCTGCATATCGCGGATATGGCCGAAGTTGGCAAGAGAATGGGTCGTTCCAAGAGTTTCGGCCTCGATCTGCTCGCAATAGGCTCGACGAGCTTGAGACCGCGCTCGAGGCATTCGAGGAACGCCCGCTGTCCTTCGATGCCGATGAAATCGTCCGCGCCGGCACCTTTATCAGCATCGGTGGGGACGGTCGCTTACACATCGATCAGCGCTATCTCTCGCCACTGGCTCCAGAGTGCGATCAGCGGGGGCTCCCTGTTTGCCTAAATACGCCGGCGAGCGCGTTACACAAGCGCTTGTGGGGAGGGCGGCGATGGCGCTCAGAAATGGTGCGCGAGCCCGCTCATACACGTGCTCAGATGATCTTATGTCGGATCAAACTTGCCGCTAGCGGGAGAGACGGAAAGTCCTGCAGCGAAGCGGCGTGCGTTAAGGACATAGCCTTCAGCTGATCTTCGCACGTCGCTTATCGCTTCGGCATCGAGCATGCGCACGACTTTGCCTGGGACG
>Ga0160493_100087_pt1 | contig 67172 bp, 67 predicted proteins | sample DID2MG_2_FD_108262 | JGI IMG/M metagenome (GOLD analysis project Ga0160493, IMG submission 108262) | Enriched soil microbial communities from UW Madison campus, WI, USA - DID2878_E24_FP2 MG | ecosystem: Environmental > Terrestrial > Soil > Unclassified | place: USA: Madison, Wisconsin | collected... | reverse complement strand
TTGCGGTGGATGGGCGGGGCGTGGCGGATATCGCGGTCCCCGGCCGGGCGACCGACAGGACGGCGTTCGCCGGGCTGCGGCATCAGCGCGGCCCGCTGTTCCTCGGTGAGGCTTTCGAAAAAGGCGACGAAGGCGGGCTGCACGGCCTCGAGGGCGGCGAGACGCGCGGCCTGGAGCGTGATGCGGTTCTGAAAGCGCGTGGCGACATCCGGTGGGGTGGCCGCTTCGTCCCGATCGGCGCGGGAAGGGCGCAGGCCCGCGGTCTCGGTTTCGAAGGTTTCGGCTGCGGCGAGGGCGTCGGTCCTGAGCGTATCGAGCAGGACTTTCTGGTCATCGGTCAGGTCCAGGCGGTGGCCGAGGCGCACGATGGCGACTTCGACGGCCTCGGCGCCGCGGTCGAAACCCAGGAGATCGCCGCGCGAATGGCCATGGCGGTGCGCGGCGCCGGGGTGAACGTCCTGCCGGGCCTGGACCGGGGCGGCATCCTGCGCCAAGGTCGGGGCCATGGTGCCCAGGGCGAGGGAGGCGGCTACCAGGGCCGCGATGGCGGGAGGAGCAATGGTCTTCATGAGCGTGTCTATCCTTTGCATGGGAAAGGCCGTGTCATCGGCGCGCAGAAAAGGATAAGCACAACGAACTGTTCCTGACCTTGCGGAGGGGTGAAGTCTTGGAGAGGTTGGTAAGGTGGACGAGACCATGACGGAGATCGTTGCCGATGCTTTCCCCGACCCGGCGGCGCTGGCGGCATTCTGGCGGCGGGCCTGGGGCGGGGACATTGCGGGCAATTACGCGGCGGTGCTGCAGCGCAGCCTGGGACATGTGGTGGCGCGGGATGGCGAAAGGCTGGTCGGCTTCGCCAATATCGCCTGGGACGGCGGCGTGCATGCCTTCCTGCTGGATGTCGCGACCGACCCCGATTACCGGCGGCAGGGGCTGGCGACGCGGGTGGTCGAGCGCGCCACGGCGCTGGCGCGGGAGCGCGGCGCCACCTGGCTGCATGTCGATTTCGAGCCGCACCTGGAGGGCTTTTACCGAAGCTGCGGCTTTCGGCACAGCGCGGCGGGCCTGATCCGGCTGCGGTGAGGATCAGCTCGCGATATAGTCGCGCAAAGCCTCGGCCTCGTGCTCGACTTCCTGGATCTTGTGCTTGACCACGTCGCCGATGGAAATGATGCCGACCAGCTTGCCGTCTTCTGCAACCGGCATATGGCGGACGCGGCGGCGGGTCATGCGTTCCATGACCTCGTCTATGGGCGTCAGGCGCTCGCAGGTGACGACGCCCCTGGTCATGCAGGCGGCGATGGACATGGCCAGCGCGCCGGACGGGTTGCGGCCGAGCTGACGGACGATGTCGCGCTCGGAGAGGATGCCGGCGATCCCTCCCGCCGCGCCGGTGATGACGACGGCGCCGATATTGTGGGTATTGAGCAGGGCCACCGCGTCGGCAAGCGTGCCGGTTTCGGAAAGCGTATGCACCAGGGCGCCCTTGGTCTGCAGGATCGTGTCGACATGCATGGTCAATCCTCCTTGCAAAATGGAAGTTTGAACCGGCCTGCCGGGCCCCGCAATAGTCCGAAAGTCACAAAAAAGGCCGGCGCGAGCGCCGGCCAGTCGTCAGGGGGAGAAACAAAGTCGTGTTTGCAAACTCAGCCGCCGCGCCCATCCCGCGACCAGCGCAGGGGCCGGACGGGGCGGTCGGCGGACTGAGCAGGGAGTGCACCGCGCCGCACGAAGCGGGCGGCTTCGAAGAGCAGGACCAGAACGAGCAGGGTCAGGGGAACCATGAATATGGCAATCTGCGTATCGGCCTGACTGGCCAGGTTGGCGGCCCGGGCGGGGGTGACGCCGGCAACAAGCGCCAAGGGAACCGCAGCCGCAGCCATTACGCCGACAAGGGCGGCCAGACCGACTTTTCGTCTGGAGGACGTGGATATGTGCATGGGATCGACGTCTTTTCCTCGCTTCAACATGCATAGAAAAGCAGGGCAATGCGCTGCCAGTGTGAAGCGCAGGGGGTGATTTGAGGGCGGAAGTGTGGCGGGCGGGCCGTTTGGCGCGGCCTTTGCCACAGGTCTCAACGGGCGCTCGGAGCGAAATAAGACATCTGGCCAGTTGCCCCGGTCGGCCTGAGGCAATATCAGTTTGCCCGGCATTTCCGGGGAGAGTTCGAATGGCGTTCTTGTCTGATGCATTGGGGCGGGTGGCGCCCTCGGCGACCGTGGCGATCAGCCAGAAGGCGCGGGTGATGGCCCAGGAGGGCAAGGACATCATCGCGCTGTCCGCGGGCGAACCGGATTTCAATACGCCCGAACATGTGCGCGATGCGGCCAAGCGGGCCATGGACGAAGGCAAGACGCGCTATACCAATGTCGATGGCATCGCCGAACTCAAGGAAGCGGTGGCGGCCAAGTTCCGCCGCGACAACGGTCTCGAGGTGACGGCGGCGGATTGCTTCGTCGGCTCGGGCGGCAAGCAGATCATCTTCAATGCGCTGCTGGCGACGCTCAATCCGGGCGACGAGGTGGTGGTGCCGGTGCCCTATTGGGTAAGCTATCCGGAAATCGTGCGGCTCTGCGGGGCCGAGCCGGTCTTTGCGGTGGCCGATGCCTCGACCGGCTTCAAGCTCAAGCCGGAGGTGCTGGAAGCGGCGATCACGCCCAGGACCAAGTGGCTGATCCTCAATACGCCGTCAAACCCCACCGGCGCCGCCTATTCGGCCAGCGAATTGAAGGGCTTGGCCGAGGTGCTGATGCGGCATCCGCATGTGCATGTCCTGACCGACGATATCTATGAAGTGCTGGTCTATGACGGCAAGAGCTTCGCCACCATCGCGCAGGTGGAGCCGGCCTTGCAGGCCAGGACCCTGACGATGAACGGGGTGTCGAAGTCGCATGCCATGACCGGCTGGCGCATCGGCTATTGCACCGGGCCGCGGCCGCTGCTGGCAGCGATGACCAAGCTGCAGGGGCAGTCGACCACCAATGCCTCGTCCATTTCGCAATGGGCGGCGGTGGAGGCACTGAACGGGCCGCAGGACTTTCTGGCCGAGTGGCGCGAGGTGTTCCAGCAACGGCGCGACCTGGTGGTGGCCGGGCTCAACGCCAATACCGGGCTCGACTGCCTGACGCCCGAGGGCGCGTTCTATGTCTTTCCCTCCTGCCAGCGGCTTCTGGGCAAGACCAGCGCCGGCGGCACGGTGCTGACGACGGACGAGGATTTCGTCATGGCGCTGCTGGAGGAAACCGGTGTGGCTTTGGTGCATGGCACCGCCTTCGGCCTGCCGGGCCATTTCCGCCTCAGCTATGCGGCCAGCAATGCCGAGCTGGAAGAAGCGGTGCGGCGCATCCAGGGATTTTGCGCGGGGATCAAATAGGTTGGTAGGTTCATCGATCGAAGCCAGCCCCCTCACCCGGCCCTTCGGGCCGACCTCTCTCCCAAGGGAGAGGTGAAACCGCGCCAGTCTCAGACTGAGGATGCAGCCTAGCCCTGGCCGAGGGCCGGGAGGATGGCCTGGTCGACGATGGCTTCGATGTGGGCGCGGTCGGGCGGAAGGCCGTTGTCGACGACGAATTTTATGAACAGCGCCTCCCCGATATCCTCGACGACGGGGGTGATGCGGGCCGGATCAAGCCGGCCGGCGCGGGCGTAATGATGCAGCACCGTCTTGGTGAAACGGCCGCCGCGGGCGTCGAAGACGTCGCGCCAGATGCGCTTGTGCAGGTGCGGATAGCGGCCGGCCTCCGCCACGACGGCGAAGAGGGCCTGGCCCATGGGCGACGCCGAGGTTTCGCGCAGCAGCATGAGCGCGGCGATGAGATCGCTGCGCAAATCCGTCGCTGCCGGGCTGGGTTCCTCCTGCGGGAAATTGCGGTGCATGGCCTCGATGAGGATGTCCTCGGGCGCGGCCCAGCGCCGGTAAAGCGAGGTCTTGGCGGTGCCGGCGCGCCGGGCAATGCCCTCCATGGTGAGGCCGCCAAGGCCCGATGCTGCGGTTTCCAGGATCGACGCCTCGTAGATGGCATGCAGCAATGCTTCGCCGCGCCGCCGGGTGGGGCGGGGCGCTGCATCGGCCTGGGCGGGCTTCGAAATCGTCATGATCACATAAAGAACGGTTGCGTATCTTAAGCAAAATAAGATACGTTGCAGTTTCTAATGTGGATTAGGATAGCAGGAGTTCCGCCATGGCGCAGCAGGTCGCGACGGCTTTTTCCGGACACCATGACAGGGGCGAGCGCGCGCTGGCGCCGGACCTGGCCAGGGGCGCGATGCTGCTGATCATCGCCGTGGTCCACGCGCACATGTTCCGGCAATTGGTCGGCGGCATGGGTGCGCCCGATGCCGCGGGATGGCTGGATGTGGCGACCACGGCCCTGGTGACCCTTCTGGCGGAGAACCGGGGCTATCACATGTTCGCGGCGCTGTTCGGCTATGGATTAATGCGGATCGCCATGCGGCACGGGGAAACGGGGGCGGCCGGTTCAGCGGCGGCAAAGCTGCGCCGGCGCGGCTTCTGGCTGCTGATCATCGGTTTTCTGCACACGCTGCTGCTCTCCTATGGCGATATTCTCTCCGTCTATGGGGCGATCGCGCTGGTTCTGGCGGCGATGCCGCAATGGAGCGGAAAGCGTGTGTTGCGGCTGGGGCTGGTTTTCCTCGCCGTGGCGGTGCCGGTCTATGCGCTGGGCATGACGGCCCTGCTGCATAGCGCGGACGGCGCCGACGTCGATGCCGGGTTCTGGGCGGCGATGGGGCTGCGGCTGGCGGCCTGGCCGTTTTCCACGATGCTGTTCGTGCTGATTTCCGTCTTTCCCTTCAGCATCGGCATGCTGGCGGCGCGGCGCGGCATTCTGGATCGACCGCAGGCGCATTTGCCATTGCTGCGGGCCCTGGCCGGCTGGGGCATCGGCCTGGCCCTGCTGGGCGGCATGCCCCAGGCCCTCATCGCCACCGGCTTCTGGGCGCCGGGCATGATGGGCGAGACCGCCAGCCTCTGGCTGCACCTGGTGACCGGCTATGCGGGCGGGCTGGGCTATGCGGCCCTGATCGGGCTGCTGGCGGCGCGGATGGGGGAGAGACGAAACGTGGTGGTGCGGGCGCTGGCGGCGACCGGACAGCGCTCGCTGAGCTGCTATCTCTGGCAATCAATCGCCTGGTTCGGCCTGTTCATGCCCTTTACGCTCAACCTTGCGGCGCGGCTGAGCTATTTCGAGGCGGTGCTGGTGGGCGCGCTGGTGTGGCTGGGCACGGTGATCTGGGCCGACATGCTGGCGCGCCGGGGCCAGCAGGGACCCGCCGAGGCCTTCCTGCACCGACGGCTCGCCGCGCGGCCCGCATAGGCCGGGTCAGCGGCCCAGGAGCTGGGCCAGGCTGGCATTGCCGCCGCCCATGACCTCGCCGAACATGTCCATCAGTTTGGCGGTGGTGACATAGCTCTGCATGGCGGCCTGGTAGAGCTGGTCGGACCAGCCGATGGCCTGGCGCTCTTCGGCCGACAGGGAGGAGAAGGCGGAGATGATGTTCTGGCTGAAGGCGGTGGGATCGCCGGACTTGCTGGCGTTCTGGAACCCGGCCAGCAGGGTGGCGCCGCTGCGGGCCTGGAGCACCGAGCGGGCGGCGTAGGTTTCTTCGGCGGTGAACTGGCCGTCCTTGTCGAGCACCATGGCGGAGAGGGCGCGGCTGGAAAAGCCGGACATGTCGATATATTGGCCCAGGCTCGTATTGCGGTTGAAGGTGGGCGCCTTGCCATTGGCCTTGGCCTCGGCATAGAGGCGATCCAGCGTGGTGCGGGCATTGGCGGCGAGGTCCGGCATGGAGCTGTCGGGGCTCTCGCCCGCCTCGGACAGCGCCAGATAGAGCGCGACGGGATCGTTGGGGCCGAGATCGGGGCGGGTGCCGGGCGTAGTCTGCAATTGCTTGAGGCCCTCGGTGACCGCATCGCGGCCCGCCTGCCATTCGCTGGTGGCGCGTTCCTCGGGGCCCAGGGCATCCAGATAGGCGGCGGCGGCCTTGTAGAGCCCGGTATAATTGCCGGTGACCCGGGCAATCGCCGCCGGTCCGGCCAGGGCCGCCTCGAAACGGCGCTGCATTTCGAGGCCGGCAGCCTCGCGTTCGTCGGGCGAGAAACCGTCATCGCTCGACATGGCATAGAGTTCGCGCTGGTCGAGACTGGAAAGATCGAGCGCCAGCCTGCCATTTTCGAGCGGCGAGGTGCGGCCGGCCTCTTCCAGAAGCGTGGCGAGCTTGGTGCGGGTATCGGCGAGCACGGCGGCGAAGTCGCGCTCGGCCAGAGCGGCGCGGGCGGCATCGGACAGCGTTACCGCCGTGGCGGCGCTTTCGGCGCTGGTCTGTGCCGGCTGGCTGGAGGCTGTCGACTTGGCGGTGCCGGCATAGGTGCTGGCATAGCCTTGATAGGGCGAATAGGGCGCGGCGGATGTGACGGCGACCATGGCAGCTTCTCCGAGGTTTCAGGAGCAATGGATGCAAGCATCGTGCCGCAAAAAGGCGAGGGGATTCAGTCCGCTGCCGGGCGAAATGTCCCGTGCGGGCAATTTGTGCCGGGCAGAAAGTGCGTGTCCTGGCGCTTCAGTGCTTGAATTTCACGGGATCGTCCCGGCGGAAGGCAACAGAGGTTCCCGCTTTCGCGGGAACGACCCTGCGGCGGGGCAATAAAGCAACCCATCAGCCCGACGGTTTTGACCATCGTGCAGGCTGTTAGGTGTTGGGATTGTTGGGCTAGAATGGGCGAAGCAGTTCTGTTCGTCGGTATTTCCGTTAGGTCTGACCATGTCTGAGCGCCCCTCCATGCTGGCTCCCTTCCGGCATGATACTTTCCGCATGCTGTGGCTGGCGACGCTGGTGTCCAATCTGGGCGGGCTGGTGCAGTCGGTGGGGGCGGGGTGGATGATGACCACCCTCACCACCTCGCACAACATGATCGCGCTGGTTCAGGCCTCGACGACGCTGCCGATCATGCTGTTCTCGCTGGCGGCGGGGGCGCTGGCGGACAATTTCGACCGCCGGATCGTGATGCTGATCGCCCAATGCGGATTGATGGCGGTGTCGGTCATTCTCGCGGTGCTGACCGTTCTGGGCCTGCTGACGCCCTGGCTGCTGCTGACCTTTACCTTCCTGATCGGTTGCGGCACGGCTTTGTTCAATCCCTCCTGGCAGGCCTCGTTGGGGGATATCGTGCCGCGAGCGGACCTGCCGGGCGCGGTGACGCTCAATTCGATGAGCTTCAACCTGATGCGCAGCGTCGGGCCGGCGGTGGGCGGCCTGATCGTCGCCCTGGCGGGCGCGGCGGCCGCCTTTGCGGCGAACGCCCTGTCCTATGTGCCGCTGATCGTGACGCTGTGGCGCTGGAAGCCCGAATATGCGCCGAGCCGATTGCCGCGCGAAAAATTCGGCAGCGCCATGTGGGCGGGCATCCGCTATGTGTCGCTGTCGCCCAACCTGACCACGGTCCTGTTCCGCGGCTTCCTGTTCGGGTCGGCGGCGGTGTCCATATTGGCGCTGCTGCCGTCGGTGGCCAATGAATATGTGGGGGGCGGGCCGCTGATCTATGGCACGCTGCTGGGCTGTTTCGGCCTGGGGGCGATCGGCGGCGCCTTCCTCAACGGCCGGGTGCGCGAGCGGTTCAGCAATGAAGCGATCGTGCGGGCGGCATGCCTGGGCTTCGCGCTGAGCTGCGTCGGACTGGGGTTCAGCCGCGATCCCGTGCTCAGCCACTTCGTGCTCATCCCCGCCGGCGCGAGCTGGGTGCTGTCGCTGACGCTGTTGAATGTCTCCATCCAGCTATCGACGCCGCGCTGGGTGGTGGGGCGGGCGCTCTCGCTCTACCAGACGGCGACGTTCGGCGGCATGGCGCTGGGGAGCTGGGTCTGGGGCTTCGGCGCCGATATTGCGGGGCCGGACTGGGCGCTTTACGGGGCAAGCGCGGTGCTTGTCCTGTGCGCCGCCGTGGGTTTGCGCATGCCGCTTCCCGAATTCAGCTCCCATGACCTGACCCCGATCAGCACGTTCAGCGAGCCGGTCCTGAAACTGGACCTGCTGCCGCGGAGCGGCCCCATCCTGGTGATGGTGGATTACCGGATCCGGCAGGAGGATATCGATCCATTCCTCGAACTCATGGCCGCGCGGCGGCGCATCCGCATCCGCGACGGCGCCCGGCAATGGGCGGTGCTGCGCGACCTGCATCAGCCCGATCTCTGGGTGGAGAGCTATCACGTGCCCACCTGGGAGGATTACCTGCGGCACAATCTGCGGCGCACCAAGGCCGATGCCGAGAACACCGACGCGCTGCGCCGGCTGCATCAGGGCGAGGGGCCGCCGCAGGTGCACAGGATGATCGAGCGGCAGACCGTGCCCTTGCACGACGATACGCCGCTGCGTGACCTGCCCGAAGTGTGAGCCCTATCCACGCATGAAAAAGCCCCGCCCGAGGGGATGGGCGGGGCCGGAGGTCGTTGGCCGGGGCCGCTGACCTTGGAGGGGCGGCATCATCATGAACGCCGCCAATGTCCTTATTATCCCGCCGGCAGCAGGCAACCACAAACGCGCAATGGGAAAGGCTGCCATGCAGTTTCGCAGGAGGGCGGACAAAAAAAGAGGCTCCAACCGAAGTTGGAGCCTTTGATAGGGCCGAAGCCAAATCGCAAGTGATGGCCCTGCGCTAGGGAGGAGGATTAGCGCCTGACCGGTGAGCCAAAACCGAGGGAGGAGGATTCGGTTTCAACTCGATTGTCGGCAACGCGGGTCCGAGGGAGGAGGTTACGGAGCGGCGTCGCAGCGACAAGGCCAATATAGGTTTTGACCGTTTGGTCAGCAATGCATGTGTGGTCATGCCAGCTATGCATTAGGCACAGCGACAAAGTGTCCATTTTCTAGGCAGGCCGACAGGCTGACGACAGGAACGGGACGGGAGGGGCAAAAAAAGAGGCCCTATCCGAAGATAGGGCCTGATGACTGGGCCGAAGCCAAATCGAAAGTGGGGCAGAGAGCAAGGGAGGAGGAGATGCGCTCTGCCATGAGCTTTGGATCAAGGGAGGAGGAGATGATCCGCAGCTCGGTGTTGCGATACGGGGTCCGAAGGGAGGAGGAGATCGGAGCGCGCCTCAGCAACGAGGACATATATGAACTCTACCGGTCCGATAGACAATCCCGAAACTGACATGTCAGCCATGCGTTTTTGCGGGGCTCGGCAGAAGGGCAAAAAGAAAGGCCCCGCTCGAGGGGAGAGCGGAGCCCAAGGGGGACAGGCCGGAGGCCTGTCAGGAGGGAACGCAGCGGAGCAAGGGAGGGAGGAGAAACATCCGCTGTGATGGGGTTCATTTATGCGGGTCGATGCGCTTCGCCAACCGGGCAGGGGTCATGCCAGCCATGCGCTGAATGCATGTGCCGCCAATTTTTACAATGATTTCAATGGCGAGAGGCCGGGCTGTGACCGGCTGCCGCACCTGGATCGTTTCCCGTTTAAACGGAGACATTTCTATCGCGGATGACGATCTGTTGATGAGAATGGTTCAGTTCTCCACTGATGGCCCCTCCCTCAAGCCCTCCTCTGAATGTGGACTTCTCTAGGCGCGCTCAGGGCAGCGCTTCGAAATGGGCGAGGGCATCGGGCAATTGGCCGAGATGATCGATGCGCGCATAGCGCGGCTCGTCCTGCGGTTCCTCGGCGTGCTCATAGGACCAGGTGAGGTCATGGGGCACATAGACGGCGAAGGCGCCGGCGGCCAGGGGTGGCAGGATGTCGGATCTGAGGGAATTGCCGGCCATGAGGGTATGGGCCGGGCCTTCGGTATGGCGGGCGAATATCCGCCGATAGGTAGCCTCGTTCTTGTCGGCGACCACTTCCACGGCGGCGAAATATTCGGCCAGGCCCGATGCGGCCAGCTTGCGTTCCTGATCGAAGATATCGCCCTTGGTGACCAGGATCAGCCGATAGCGGTCCTGCAACTGGCCGAGGGCCTGATCGACATAGGGCAGGGTTTCGATGGGAAAGTTCAGCAATTCGCGGCCGGCTGCCATGATCTCGGCGATGACCGTGCCGGGCACGCGGTGGTCGGTGACGTCGAGCGCGGTCTCGACCATGGACAGGGCGAAGCCCTTGGCGCCGAAGCCGTAGAAGGCGAGGTTGCGCGTGGTCGCGGCGATCAGGCGCTCGGTGAGGTCCGGCGCGTCGGTATAGTCGCGCAGGAGATCGGTGAAGCGCTGCTCGGTGAGGCGGAAGAATTGCTCGTTCTGCCAGAGCGTGTCGTCGGCATCGAGGGCGATGGTGGTGATGCGGGGCATGGCTATCGTGCTTCGGGGAAACCGGCCAGCCGGTCGGGCCAGGTGCCGGGCCGGGTGCTGAACAGGATGGATTCGACCTTGCCGGTGATCTGCGCCATCGAAACCGGCCCGATAAAGCGGCTATCCTGGGCGTTGTCGCGATTGTCGCCCATGAGGAAGAAATGGCCGTCCGGCACCGGGGTGGGCCGGGTGTTGTCGCTGATGGTGCCGTCCGCCATGTCGAGGATCAGGTAGGTCCGGCCGTCCGGCAAGGTTTCGCGCTTGAGGCGGCAGGCCTGTTCCGCGGTCATGGTGTCCGGGCATGCGCTGGGCACTGCCGCGGCAATGTCCTCCTGCGGGAGGGGTTCGTCGTCGATCAGAACCACCCCGTCGCGCAAAGCCACAATCTCGCCGGGCATGCCGATCACGCGGAAAATCCAGTTCTGCGAAAGGTGGGTGAAGATGACGATGTCGCCGCGCTCCGGCTGATAGTCAGGATCGACCGACCCGGCCAGGGTGTCGCCAATTCCCAGCGCCGGCAGCATGGCGTTCGAGCCAACCGAGTGGATGGGCAGGATGGCGGCCGATGCGGGAAACGTTGAGGCCAGGACGAGGATCGCGAAGGCGGTGAGAATGTGGCGCATGGGGTTCCCTGATTGGGCTTGGGCGGCTGGACCGCCATTCGAGCATAGCTCTCATGGCCTTCCAGCCTAAAATCGCTCCACTGGAGCGATTTTGCCCTGCGGGCCGGCTAGAAGCTCCACTCGCGCGCCTTGGATACCAGGAAGTCGCGGAAGACGCCGACGCGCTTGGAATTCTTGAGGGCCGGGGGATAGACGAAATAGGCCTCATAGGCGGGCAGTTCGATTTCGGGCAGGACCTGGACCAGGCCGTCTTCCTTTTCCGTCACATAGGCGGGCAGCATGGCGATGCCGATGCCGGCGCGGCAGGCCTGCATCATGCCGTAGATGGCATTGACCCGCAGCGCGGCGCGGCGCGGGCTGGAATCGGAGCGGCCCATGCGCTCGAGATAGTTGATGTCGCCCAGGTAAGACGGCACCGGCTCGCCGAAACTGATGATGCGGTGATCGTCCAAATCCTCGGGCGAGCTGGGCATGCCGTGCTCGTCGATATAGGAATTGCTGGCGTAGAAATGGTTGTGGACGGTGAACAGCTTGCGCTGGATCATTTCGGACTGGTTGGGGCGATGCAGGCGGATGGCCACGTCGGCCTCGCGCATGGCCAGGTCCAGCTCGGCATCGTTGAGGCGGATTTCGAGCTGGATCAGCGGATAGAGTTTTAGGAATTCATCGAGCCGCGAGCTGAGCCAGGTGGAGCCGATGCCGACCGTGGTGGTGACGATCAGCGGCCCGGTGGGCTCGTCCTGGCTCTCGGACATCTGGGTCTCGACCTGCTGGAGCTCCCAGTGCATGCGGTGGGCGGTGCGGAAGAGCTGTTCGCCCACTTCGGTCAGCACCAGCCCTCGGGCATGGCGAATGAAGAGCTTGAGGCCCAGATCGTCTTCGAGGGCGGAAATCTGGCGGGATACGGCCGACTGGCTCATGCCCAGTTTTTCGGCGGCGTGGGTGAAAGAGCCCGACTCGGCGGCGGTGTGGAAAATCCGGAGCTTGTCCCAGTCGAGCATTTTCATGACGCTTTCTTCGTTACCGTTCAGCCAGGTCGGACCGTGCCCGCCGCCTTAAGCGACGGGGACGCAGGAATTGTGACGAGGCGGCGTTTTCCCTTGGTCATGCTGTCGCAGCCTATTCCGCCGCCTCGGCCAGTTCATGCGCGGCCAGGAAGCGCTCGGCGTCGAGCGCGGCCATGCAGCCCATGCCCGCAGCCGTGACGGCCTGGCGATAGATATCGTCGGTGACGTCGCCGGCAGCGAAGACGCCGGGAATGTTGGTTTCGGTGGTGCCCGGCTTTACCTGCAGATAGCCGCCCGGCTTCATGTCCAGCTTGCCCGAGAAGATCGAGGTCGCCGGCGCATGGCCGATGGCGACGAAGACGCCGTCGATGGGCTGCTCATAGGTCTCGCCGGTGGCGCGATTGCGCAGGGTGACGGTGTTGACCGAAGGAGGCATGGGCGCGCCGCCGACTTCGACCACCTCGGTGTTCCAGCGCACCTCGATCTTGGGGTGCTTGAACAGGCGATCCTGCAGGATGCGCTCGGCGCGGAATTCGTCGCGGCGATGCACGACGATGACCTTCTCGGCGAAATTGGTGAGAAAGAGCGCTTCCTCCACCGCCGTATTGCCGCCGCCGACCACCAGAACCTGCTTGCCGCGATAGAAGAAGCCATCGCAGGTGGCGCAGGCCGAGACGCCGAAGCCCTGGAATTTCTGCTCGGAGGGCAGGCCCAGCCACTTGGCCTGGGCGCCGGTGGCGATGATCAGGCTATCGGCCGTATAGGTGTCGCCGCTGTCGCCATGCAGCACGAAGGGGCGGCGGTCGAGATCGACGGAAGTGATGATGTCGTTGACGATGCGCGTGCCGACATGCTCGGCCTGCGCCTTCATCTGGTCCATGAGCCAGGGGCCCTGGATAACATCGGCGAAACCGGGATAGTTTTCGACATCGGTGGTGATGGTGAGCTGGCCGCCGGGCTGGAGGCCTTGAATCATCACCGGTTCGAGCATGGCGCGCGCCGCATAGATGGCGGCGGTGTAGCCGGCAGGGCCGGAACCGATGATGATGACTTTCGCGTGCATCGCGACGCTTCTCCAAAAGACAGGAATAAACCCTTGCCTCTAGTTAAGAGGCGAAGTGGGTGAGTTTCAAGGCAAAGTCACGCGCAGAGGGCAGATGCCTGCCCGACTGCACCGGAAAGACACAGGATATTGCGGCAAAGCTCAAATTTTAAGCGCCGGATATACCTTATCTTGGGGCTGCGGGGCCGGCACGAGGGGGATGGAGCGAATCGCTCACGGTCCGGATAGCCGGCCCCTAAGAATCGTCACCACCGGGCTTGTCCCGGTGGTCCATGCCTCCGCCAGATGGATTGCCGGGACAAGCCCGGCAATGACGGCGAAAATTACATCGCATGGGGCGTTTCGGTAATCGCACGGAAACGACCTAGATGAACCTGATCTTGACGATCTCGTAGCTGCGGGAGCCGCCGGGGGCCGCGACTTCGAAGGAATCGCCTTCTTCCTTGCCGATCATGGCGCGGGCGATGGGGGAGGAGATGGAGATGCGGCCGGCCGAGGCATCGGCCTCGGGATCGCCCACGACCTGATAGGTCTTTTCCTCTTCGGTGTCCTCGTCAAGGAAGGTGACGGTGGCGCCGAACTTGACCTTGTCGCCGCCGAGCTTGGTGACGTCGATGATGTCGGCCAGCGCCAGAATCGCCTCCAGTTCCTGGATGCGGCCCTCGTTGAGGCTCTGCTGCTCCTTGGCGGCGGAATATTCGGCATTTTCCGACAGATCGCCATGGGCGCGGGCTTCGGAGATGGCATCGATGATCCGGCGGCGCTCGCTTTGGGTGCGGTGCTCGTATTCGGCGGCGAGGGTCTTGTGCCCCTGAACCGTCATCGGGATCTTGTCCATAATTGTCCTGCCTCCATCGGCTCGGCAAAAATAAAATCCGTGCGCAGCCAGGTCCTCCCAGGCCGCGGCACGAAACGAAACTGTGGTCCGTCGCGGCGACCATTGCCGCCCGACATGGCTTCTCCCTGCCAAGCTTCGTTCGGCGCATGCTTCACGACAAGTTTTCAGGAAGATAGGACCAGCTTGCCCGGCTGCCACGTTGCGGTCAAGCGGGTGTGCCCGGTTGAGATAGGCACTCCACATGGCAATGCAATGGCGCCCGCTATCGCCAAAAGAAAGGCACAGCATGACGACCCGATTTTTCGCGCTTCTCACCCTGGTCGCGGCCCCGCTGCTGGCCGCGACGCCGGGCCAGGCCCAGACCGTCGAATCGAGCACCGGGCCGCTCAGCGCCAGCGTGCTGGCCGATGGACTGGAGCATCCCTGGGCGCTCGCCTTCCTGCCGGGTGGCCGGTTTCTGGTCACCGAGCGGGCCGGCCGGCTGCTCATTGTCGGCGTCGATGGGGCGCGGGCGCCGGTCGACGGCGTTCCCGACGTGGTGGCGCGCGGGCAGGGCGGGCTGCTCGACGTGGCCCTGGCGCCGGATTTCGCCGAAAGCGGCCGGCTTTATCTCAGCTATGCCGAGCCGGCGGAGGCCGCCGGATTGCAGCGGGGCACGGGCACGGCGGTGATGGCGGCGCGGCTGGCGCTGGACGGCGATGGCGGACGGCTGGAAGCGCAGGAGGTGATCTTCCGCATGAACCGCTTCGACAATTCCAATCGCCATTTCGGCTCGCGGATCGTGGTGGGCGCCGATGGCAATCTGTTCGTGACGCTGGGCGATCGCGGTACGATGGACCGGGCGCAGGACGGCGCGGACCTGGCCGGCGGGGTGGTCCGCATTGCCCCGGACGGCTCGATTCCGGCCGACAATCCCGGGATCGAGGGTTGGGCGGAGGAATTCTGGAGCATCGGCCACCGCAATCCGCAGGGCGCGACCCTGCGGGACGATGGCGTGCTGTTCGCGGTGGAACACGGTGCCCGGGGCGGCGACGAGCTCAACCTGGTCGAAGGCGGCAAGAATTACGGCTGGCCGGTGATCAGCTATGGCCAGGATTATTCGGGCCTGCCGATCGGCGTGGGGCAGGAGCAGGAAGGGCTGGAGCAGCCGCTGCATTACTGGGACCCTTCCATTTCGCCATCGGGTCTCGATTTCTACCGGGGTGCGCTGATGCCCGATTGGGAGGGCGATCTGCTGCTGGGCGGGCTGAGCGGCAATGTGCTGGTGCGGCTGGATATGGACGGCGACGCGGTTGCGGGCGAGGAAAGGCTGTTCCAGGGGCAATTGGGCCGGATCCGCGACGTGCGGGTGGGCGCGGATGGCGCGATCTACCTGCTGACCGATGCGGCGGACGGGCGTCTGCTGCGCGTGGCGCCCGAGGGCGAATAGACCAAATAAAAAGGACGCGCTCCGGGGAGCGCGCCCTTTCTCGTTTCAATCGTGGTATTTCAGCCGGCGGTGAGATTGTCGGCGGCGGACTTGCCGGTCCGCTTGTCCTTGACGATCTCGTAGGTGACCTTCTGGCCTTCATCCAGGCCATTGAGGCCGGAGCGCTGGACGGCGGAGATGTGGACGAAAACGTCCGCCCCACCTTCGTCCGGCTGGATGAAGCCATAGCCCTTTTGGCCGTTGAACCACTTAACGGTGCCCGTTGCCATAATGCGCGTTCCCTCGTGCAGTCGCTGCTGTTGCGGTTCCGGCCATGCACCCGGCCGGACCCTAGTTGATATCGAAATATCGGAAGATGACGTCAGCAATGGCGAATGGCATTCGCGCCTTCAGATCAGTCGGCCGCAATATTCGATCCCGCGAGCGTACCTCGAAAATTCCGGTGCATCAATATGTCGTGTAGGTATGACCAAAAACCCCGCAGAACGGAGGTTCTGCCGAGCGCATAAGGGTTTGGTCCAAAAAATTCCCGTTCGGAGGGAACAGGAATGTCTGCCGCCGAGAGGCGGCACGGTCCGGGCGGGCATGGAAGCGGGCCGGGACGATATCATCTTAGTGGAGCGGGCCGGTTTGCCAAGGGTTAAGGCTGCCGCGACGGGCGCGCGCCGCATTTCGCTTGCGTTTTTCCCCAGCTTACGGCAAATCCCGCGCGCTGCGCCCAGCGAGGCCGGTCTTCATCTCGAAAGCAAATCGTCTTGGACAAGGCGTATTTTTCCTCCGGTGATATCATCGCCGACCGGCGCGCGGATTATGCCCGCATGCTGGCCGATGGCGGTGACTATGCGGCAGCGGCCGAATTGATGGCCCAGGCCCTGGACATGGCGCCCGATTGGGCCGCCGGCTGGGATTTGCTCGGCACCTATCACGAGCGGGCCGGCCAGGTGGCCGCGGCGATCTCGTCCTGGCGCCGGCTCGAGGCCTTGGACGACGATGGGGTGTTCGGGGCGCAATTGAAGCTGGCCGCGTACGATGCCGGCCCGGCGGGAGACGGCACGGCGGTGAGCTATGTCGAGGCCTTGTTCGATCAATATGCGCCGCAATTCGAGCAATCGCTGCTGGGAAAGCTGGGCTATCGCGTGCCGGAAATCCTCGACCGCATGGTGGAGGAGGAAATGGCGCGGCTGGGCGTGGCGCTGTTCGACAAGGCGCTGGACCTGGGCTGCGGCACCGGGCTCATGGGCGAGAAGCTGCGCGCCAAGGTCGGCTTTCTCGAAGGCATCGACATTTCGGCGGCGATGATCGCGGAAACCGCGCGCAAGGGCATCTATGACAGCCTGCAAAAGGCGGAACTGGTGGCCGCGCTCAATGCCAGGCGCGCCGATGCCGACCTGATGACGGCCGCCGACGTGCTGATCTATTGCGGCGCCCTGCCGCCGGTGCTGGCGGCGCTGGTGCCGGCGCTCAAGGGGGGAGGCCTGGTGGCCTTCTCGCTGGAGGCGCATGACGGGGACGAGGCGGTCTTTCTCCGGCCCAGCCTGCGCTATGCCCATGGGGTGGACGCGACCCGCGACGCGCTGGTGGTGGCGGGGCTGGACATCCTGCGGTTCGAGACCGCCATTCTGCGCTTCGATCGCGGCGCCCCGGTCACTGGCATTTTGGTGGTGGCGCGGAAGCCGGCGCTGGAACTGACGGCGGCCAACGATGCCGAGGCGGGCGGCGACGTGGCGGCCTAGCCAAAAGCGCCGCGGCTTGGCACAAGGGGGGCTCTTTCCGGGAGCGCCACATGAACATTATCCGCCACGATTTCCGATCCGACACGGTGACACGGCCCAGCGCCGGCATGCGAGCCGCCATGGCCGAGGCCGAGGTGGGCGACGACGTGTTCGGCGACGATCCCAGCGTCAATCTGCTCGAACAGCGCATGGCCGGATTGGTGGGCAAGGAGGCGGCGCTGTTCGTGCCGTCGGGCACGCAATCGAACCTTCTGGCCCTGATGAGCCATTGCGGGCGCGGCGACGAATTCATCGCCGGGCAGAAGGCGCATCTCTATGTCAACGAGGCCGGCGGGGCGGCGGTGCTGGGATCGATCCAGCCGCAGCCGATCGCGCATGAGCCGGACGGCACGATGGACCTTATGGCGATCGAGGCGGCCATCAAGCCCGATGACAGCCATTTCGCCCGCACCCGCGTGATCGCGCTGGAAAACACCTTTGGCGGCAAGGTGCTGCCGATGGCCTATATGGCCTCGGTTGCCGAGATCGCGCGCCGGCACGGGTTGGGGCTGCATCTGGACGGCGCGCGGGCCTTCAATGCCTGCGTGAAGCTGGGGCTGGATATCCGCGATTTCGCGGCGGCCTTCGACAGCGTGTCGATCTGCCTCTCCAAGGGCCTGGGCGCGCCGGTGGGGTCGATGCTGGTGGGACGGGCCGATTTGATCGCCACCGCGCGGCGCCATCGCAAGATGCTGGGCGGCGGCATGCGGCAGGCGGGCATGCTCGCCGCGGCGGGGCTTTACGCACTGGAGCACAATGTGGCGCGCCTGGCCGACGATCACCGCCGGGCGCTGCGGCTGGCGGAAGGACTGGCCCGGCATGCGGCGCTGCGCGTCACCCTGCCGGAAACCAATATCGTCTGGGTGGAAATGGAGGGCGCGCTGGGCGAGAGGCTGAATGCCGAATTGTCCGCAGAGGGCATCGGCGTTCTTGCCGGGCGCTACGGGCAGCAGCGCTGGGTCACCCATCTCGATATCGGGGACGACGCCGTGGACGCCGCGCTGGCGCTGGTCGACCGGTTTTTCTCCGAGCGATAGCAAGCCTTTATCCCCAAGGCCGAAAGGCTTTGTTTACCGGTCGGGGCAACGCCATGTTCAGCCATGCCGGCTAGTCTCCGCGCATTACCGGGGGGATTTGCGCGGGCGCGGCCAATGGGCAGCTTAGAGACAATAGAGACAAGAGTTCTGGGCACGCTGGAAGAGATCGACGCCATTGCCTCGGCATGGCGTGCGCTCGAGGTGAGCTGCGCCGATCCGCTCAGCTATTTCCAGAGCTTCGACTGGTGCCGCAATTGGGTGGCGCAGTTCAGTGCGGACGGCAATAACAGACCCTATGTGGTGACCGTCTGGCGGGGCGAGCGGCTGATCGCGCTCTGGCCGCGCATGATCGTGGAGATGGCGGGCATCAGGCGGTTGGAAACGCTGGGCGCGCCGCATAGTCAATATTGCGGCGTGCTCGTGCGACGGGACGGAACGGCCTGGCCGGGCATCGCCAAGGCGCTGCTCGCGGCGGTGCGCGCCTCGCGTTGCGACGTGACGATCTCCCGGGCCGTGCCGGAAGGCTCGGCATTGGCCAGGCTCCTGGCCGACAAGCCGGTCGTGCGCGGTTCGGACAATATCGCCTCCATGCTGGACCTGTCGCTTTTTCCGTCCTCGGAAGCCTATACCGCCCAATTGGGCAAGCTGCAGAAGCGCAATCGCAACCGGCGGCGCAACCATCTGGCGCGCCTGGGGGAACTGCATTTCGAAGTCATCTGGCCCGACCATGCCGAATTCGGCGCCCTGGTGCGCCAATGCACCGAAATGAAGCGCCGCTGGCTGGCCGAAACCGGGCGCTTCAGCACCGGTTTTTCCATCGCCGGCTACGAGGACTTCCTGGTCGCTCTGGGGGGCGACGCCGCCCGGCTGAGCGGGGCGTGCCTCTCGGTGCTGCGGGCCGGCGAGCGCGTGGTGGCGCTGGAGCTGGGCTTTATCCGGCAGCGGCATTATTACGCCTATATCGGCGGCTTCGACTGGGATCTGCGCGAGCTGTCGCCGGGCAAGGTGCAGATGGACCTGACGGTGAGCTGGCTGATCGACCAGGGCGTCGATGCCTATGACCTCCTGATCAATCCGGCCGAATACAAGGCGAGCTGGACCAATAAGTCGATCGCCGTAACCAGCCGCGCCGAGGCGCTGAACTGGCGCGGGCGCCTATATGCTTCCGCCTGGCTGCCCAGCCTGCGGCCCGCGCTCAAGCAGATGCATGGGCTGCTGCCGGGCCTGGCGGCGCGGGCGGCCAATGTCCTCAAGCCTGCCATCTGCCTGCTGCTCTATGTCTGAGGTCCGTTCCGGGGCGCTGGACGCCGCAATCGCCCTGGCGATCCGGGTGCTCAGCGCCGGGCTGGTCTTCGGGCTGCAGGTACTGCTGGCGCGGCTGATGCCGCAGGACGGCTATGGCGGTTTCGTCACCCTCTGGACCTGGATGCTGGCGCTGGGAAGTTTTGCCGCGCTCGGCTTTGCCGAATCCAGCATCCGCTTCCTGCCGCGCTATCACCTGCGGGGGCGGCTGGCGGCCCTGCGCAATTACTGGCGGTTCGGGCTGGCCTTCGTGCTCGGCGCCAGCCTGGTGCTGGCTCTCCTGGCCATCGGCCTGGCGCTGGGCCTGGGCGCCGCTGACGGGGCAGGGCTGATGGTGCTGCTGGTGGCGCTCGGCCTGCCGTTCCTGGCCATCGAATATTATCTGGAAGGGGTGGCGCGCAGCTTCGGCTGGTTCCGGCTGGCGGCTGTGCCGGTCTATATCCTGCGTCCGATCCTGATCGGGCTGGCCTGCCTGGGCCTCGGCGCCGCCGGCGTTGAACTGACGCTGCCGCTTGTCGGCGCGGTGCTGATCGGTGCGATGGCGCTGGTCACGGCGGGCCTGGCGCTGGTGCTGTGGCGGCGCCTGGTGCTGATCGCGCCGGACGGCGCCATGCCGCGGCGCGGACAGCGGCGGCTCTGGCTGATGGCGTCCCTGCCGCTGCTGCTCCTGTCGGGGCTGGAGGATTTGACCGGCTATGGCGACGTGCTGGTGCTGAGCCTGCTGGCGGCGCCGGAGCAGGTGGGCATCTATTTCGCCGCCGGGCGCAGCCTGGCGCTGGCGGGGTTCGTCGCCTATGCCATGACACTGGTGGCGGGGCGGCGCTTCGCGCTGGATCTGGCGGGCAAGAGCCGCGCCGAACTGCAGAACAGCATTCTGGACAATACCCGCCTGACCTTCTGGGCGACGCTGGGCGCCGTGGCGCTGGCCCTGCTGGCCGGGCCGTTCCTGCTCGGAATCTTCGGGGAATCGTTCCTGGCGGGCTATGGCGTCATGCTGGTGCTGGGCGGCGGCATGGTGGTGCGCGCCATGGCCGGACAGGCGGGAGAGGCGCTGATCGTCCTGGGACGGCAGCGCGAGGGCATATTGGTGGCGCTTGCCGTGCTGGCGGTGACTGCGGTGCTCGGCTTCGCGCTGGTGCCCGTGCTGGGGATTCTCGGTGCGGCCTGGGCCAGCGCAGCGGCCATGGCCTGCCGGACCCTGGCCCTGGTGCTGGTACTGCGCCACAGCGCGGGATTGCGCGTGCTGGCCCTGGGCTTCCCGCGCATCGGGCGGATGGCGGCTGCTTGAAGGGAGACGGTTGCCCGTCTCCCCCGAAGTTCAGCCCCGGCGCCAAAAGGCGTAAAGGCCTGCTATGTCGGCGGAGGTCATGAGCGGCATGGCCTCCGACAGGCGCTCGACGGGCCAGTCCCACCATTGCATCTCCAGCAGCATGGCGATCTCTTCGTCGCCAAAACGCTTGCGGATCGGCTTGGCGGGATTGCCGCCGACAATGGTGTAGGGCTCGACATCCCTGGTGACCAGCGCCCGCGTGCCGATGACGGCGCCGTGGCCGATCTCGATGCCGGGCATGATGATCGCCTCCGAGCCGATCCAGACATCGTTGCCGATGATTGTATCGCCGGCGGGCTGGAAGGCGTTGTTGGCGGCGGCGAATTCCGGCGCATCGGGATAGAAGGCGAAGGGGAAGGTGCTGACCCAATCGTTTCTATGGCCCTGATTGCCGGCCATGATGAAGGCGGCGCCGGAGCCGATGGAGCAGAAGCTGCCCACGACGAGCCGGTCGACGCCCGGATCGCGCATCAGATAGCGGGCGCAATCGTCGAAGGAATGGCCGTGATAATAGCCGGAATAATAGGAATAGCGGCCGACCAGGATATTGGGATTGGTGACCTGGCGGTCGAGCGGGACGCCCAGGAAAGGGCTCTCGAAATAATTGGACATGATGAATCCATGAAGATCGAACTGAACAAGCGCGCATGCGAAAGCGCCGGCGCCGTAACCGGTTAGGAGCGTTTCCTTGCGCGTGTCAGGCGCGGAGAAACGCGATGTCGGTGGTTCGGTCTGCGGATTTCATGGGGGCAAGTTAGGATAGCTGGGGCGGTGGAGTCCAGTGATGGATTGGGCCACCCCCGCTCAGCTCTGCTACGGCCCTTCGGGCCTGGCGGGGCGACCTCCCCCCATCAAGGGGGAGGTGGGTTTGACGAGGCCGATCAGGCGGCGAAATAGTCCTGCAGGGCGCGGACCTGGAGGGAGCCGTTGCGCAGGGCGACGATGCCTTCCACGGCGGCGAGGGCGCCGTCGATCGTCGTGTAATATGGGATTTTGGCCAGCAGAGCGGTGCGGCGGATGTCGCGGCTATCGCTGATCGACTTCAGCCCATCCGTGGTGTTGATGACCAATTGCACGCCGCCATTCTTCATGGAATCGACGATATGCGGGCGCCCTTCGAGGACCTTGTTGATCTTGGTCGCCGGCACATTGTTGTCGCTCAAATAGCGCTGGGTGCCGCCGGTGGCCAGGATTTCGAAGCCCGCCTCGACGAGATGGCGCGCCATGTCGACGATATATTCCTTGTCGGCATCGCGCACCGAAATGAAGGCCTTGCCCGAAGTCGGGACCTTCTGGCCGGCGCCCATCTGCGACTTGGCGAAGGCCATGGCGAAATCGGTGTCGAGGCCGATGACCTCGCCGGTCGATTTCATTTCCGGGCCGAGCACCGTGTCGACGCCGGGGAAGCGATTGAACGGGAAAACGGCTTCCTTGACGGCGATATGGCCGAGTTTCTTCTCGGCAAGGTTGAAGCTTGCAAGGCTTTCGCCGGCCATGACGCGGCTGGCGATCTTGGCGATGGGTTCGCCGATGACCTTGGCCACGAAGGGCACGGTGCGGGAGGCGCGGGGATTGACCTCGATGAGATAAATCGTGTCGTCCTTATAGGCGAATTGCACGTTCATCAGCCCGCCGACCTTGAGCGCGAAGGCGAGTTCGCGGGTCTGGCGCTTGAGCTCATCGATCACCGCGGGCGGCAGCGAGCGCGGGGGCAAGGAACAGGCGCTGTCGCCGGAATGGATGCCGGCTTCCTCGATATGCTCCATGATGCCGGCCACGAACACGTCCTTGCCGTCGCAGAGGGCGTCGACGTCGATTTCGGTGGCGCCGGAGAGATAGGCGTCGAACAGCAGCGGATTGTCGGACAGGACCGAATTGATCTGCCCGGTCTTGTCGTTGGGATAGCGCTGGAGAATATCGGGCGGAACGAGGCCGGTGAGGGTGTCCTGCACATAGCGCTCGAACTCGCTGGCCGAGTGGACGATGGCCATGGCGCGGCCGCCCAGCACGTAGGAGGGGCGGATGACCAGCGGATAGCCCAGGCGCTCGGCGACAAGGCGAGCCTGTTCGAGGGAATAGGCGATGCCGTTCTTGGGTTGAGTCAGCTCCAGCTTGTTGAGGAGCTTCATGAACAGGTCGCGGTCTTCGGCCAGGTCGATGGCGTCCGGCTGGGTGCCCAGGATCGGTACGCCGGCCTTCTGCACGGCCTCGGCCAGGTTGAGCGGGGTCTGGCCGCCGAATTGCACGATGACGCCATGCAGGGTGCCGTTCTGCTTTTCCGTCAGCAGGATTTCGATGACGTCTTCCTCGGTCAGCGGCTCGAAATAGAGGCGGTCGGAGGTGTCGTAATCGGTGGAAACGGTTTCGGGATTGCAATTGACCATGATGGTCTCATAGCCGGCATCGGCCAGCGCGAAGGCGGCATGGCAGCAGCAATAGTCGAACTCGATGCCCTGGCCGATGCGGTTGGGGCCGCCGCCGAGGATGACGACCTTCTTGCGGTCGGATGGGCGGGCCTCGTCGTCGACCTGGCCGGCGAAGGGCGCTTCATAGGTCGAATACATATAGGCGGTGGGCGAGGCGAATTCGGCCGCCGAAGTGTCGATGCGCTTATAGGCGGGGCGCACTTCGAGGCTGTGGCGCAGCTTGCGCACATCGGCGGGCTTGAGGCCGGCGAGCTGGGCCAGGCGGGCATCGGAGAAGCCCATGCTCTTCAGCATGCGCAGGGTGGGGGCGTCCTGGGGCAGGCCGAATTCCTTGACCTTGGCTTCCATGTCGACGATGCCGCGCATCTGCTCGAGGAACCAGGGATCGATCTTGCAGGCTTCGAAAATGTCCTCGTTGGACACGCCCAGGCGCATGGCCTCGGCCACGTGCAGCAGACGCTGCGGGGTGGGGGTGCCGAGGGCCGCCTTGATGGCGTTCTTGTCCTCGCCTTCGCCCAGGCCGGGAATGCCCACCTCGTTGAGGCCGGTGAGGCCGGTTTCGAGCGAGCGCAGGGCCTTTTGCAGGCTTTCCTGGAAGGTGCGGCCGATGGCCATGGCCTCGCCCACCGACTTCATCGACGTGGTGAGGCGATTGTCGGCGCCGGGGAATTTCTCGAAGGCGAAGCGCGGAATCTTGGTGACAACATAGTCGATGGTGGGCTCGAACGAAGCCGGCGTGGCGCCGCCGGTAATGTCGTTTTCGAGTTCATCGAGCGTATAGCCGACGGCGAGGCGCGCCGCGACCTTGGCGATGGGGAAGCCGGTGGCCTTGGACGCCAGGGCCGAGGAGCGCGACACGCGCGGGTTCATTTCGATGACGACCATGCGGCCGTCCTTGGGATTGATGCCGAACTGCACGTTGGAGCCGCCGGTTTCCACCCCGATCTCGCGCAAAACCGCCAGCGAGGCGTCGCGCATGATCTGGTATTCCTTGTCGGTCAGCGTCAAAGCCGGGGCGACGGTAATGGAATCGCCGGTATGGACGCCCATCGGATCGATGTTCTCGATGGAACAGATGATGATGCAATTGTCCTTCTTATCGCGGACAACCTCCATCTCGTATTCCTTCCAGCCGAGAACGCTTTCCTCGACCAGCACTTCATTGGTGGGCGAGGCGTCGATGCCGCTCTCGCAGATGGCGAGATATTCTTCCCGGTTATAGGCGATGCCGCCGCCGGTGCCGCCCAGGGTGAAGCTGGGGCGGATGATGGCGGGCAGGCCGATGACTTCGAGCGCCTGCAGGGCTTCGATGGTGTTGTGGGCGAGCATGGAGCGCGGGGTTTCAAGCCCGATCTTCTTCATGGCATCGCGGAACAGCTCGCGATCCTCGGCCTTGTCGATGGCCTCGGCGGTGGCGCCGATCATCTCGACACCGAACTTTTCGAGCACGCCCATCTTGCGCAGCGAAAGCGCGCAATTCAGCGCGGTCTGGCCGCCCATGGTGGGGAGCAGCGCGTCGGGGCGCTCCTTCTCGATGATTTTCGCCACCACTTCGGGGGTGATGGGCTCCATATAGGTGGCGTCGGCCAGGTCCGGATCGGTCATGATCGTGGCCGGATTGGAGTTCACCAGAATGATCCGGTAGCCCTCTTCCTTGAGCGCCTTGCAGGCCTGGGTGCCCGAATAGTCGAATTCGCAAGCCTGCCCGATGATGATGGGGCCCGCGCCGATGATGAGGATCGATTTGATGTCGGTACGCTTCGGCATTCGGGGCTCGCTCTGCTCGTTCTTACTATAGTGGTCGCGCCGAACCGAAAAAGTGGGAGCCACTTTTTCCGGCAACGCTCCGGAGACGGGCGAGGGGGAGAATCGCCCGGACACACCCGTCCGCGCGAAACCCGCGTGGCCGTTGAGCACGGCAGCGCAGGGGAAAAGACCGAACATGGTGGTTAAGCGGGCGGTTTAGCGGAAGAGTCGGCGGAAGGGAAGGGGTGGCGGCCCTGGATTCTCCTCCGCCGCATTTGCCAGTGATGTTTGGTGGCGATTTGGGGGTGGCTAGCAGAAGGGCCGGTTTTGGGGCGACCTGGTTAGAAGGCGGACAGTTCTCCTTCTAGAAAGGTTAAGTCCAAAAATTTGAGGCGTTTTCAGTTGGCGCACGGTGGCGGCGTGGTCTGGGCACATTGTCGCTGACTTGATACCTGCGGCCCTTTGGTAGTAGACGAAACCTTTGCCCCCTTGGGCATTGCGATCTTGGTGGCGTCATGAAACTGCGGCTCGCTGGCTTGAAAATAGCAGCTTTTCTCCCGTTTCTTGCGGCGTGTTCACCGGCGGGCGGCGCACCTTCCGTGCCTCTCTTTGGCTCGTTCTTCCCGGCATGGATCATTTGTGCCGTCGGCGGTCTGCTCATCGCTGTCGTTCTGCGCACTATTCTCATCGCCGTGCGGCTCGATGAGCATCTGCCGGCCCCGCCATTAGTCTATCTGTGTCTGGCGGTGAGCTGTGGCATTCTTTTCTGGCTGATCTGGGCGGGAGCGCTGTGATGCGGGCGATAGTGGGCAAAGCCATCGGCTACGCGGTTTTCGCTCTGACGGCCGTTCTGATCTATTTCGCATGGAGCGCCGGAGCCTCCAGCCCCCGTTCTGATGTCGCCGAGATCGAGGCACCCGTCGTTCAGATTTCCCCAACTGTGCCGGGCCGCGTGATTTCCATTTCGGTCGAGAATAATCAGGCCGTCAACGCAGGCGATGTCCTGTTTCAGGTTGACCCTGAACCCTACCAACTTCGTCTCGACCAGGCCCAGGCCGAATTACGCGCTGCCGAGTCGGAACTGGCACAGGGCGGGCGCAATATCGCCACAGCCCAGTCCAATGCAGATGTCGCACAAAAGCAGATCGAGCGCGCCCAGTTCAACTCCGACCTCGCCAAGCAGACGCTGGATCGGCTCGAACCGCTGCTGGAGCGCGGTTTCGTGACGGCGCAGCAGGTGGATCAGGCGCGTACGGCCTATAACGACGCCTTGGTCAGCCTCGATCAGGCATTGCAGTCGTCACAGGGGGCGACCCAGGTTATCGGCACGCTCGACACGCGGCAGGCGCAAGTCGATACGGCCAAAGCAACGGTTGCCCTGATGCAGCGCGATCTCGACAACACGATTGTGCGCGCGCCATTCGACGGTCTGGTCACGGGCCTGCTCATGCCGCCGGGTGAATATGTGGTCACCGGGCAGACCCTTTTTTCCCTGATCGACACATCTGGCTGGGAAGCGGTGGCGTTTTTCCGCGAAACCGAATTACTCAATATCGCCGTCGGGGACACAGCCGAGGTGTTCGTCATGACCGATTCCCGTCAACCGGTGTCCGGAACGGTGGCGGCCATTGGTTGGGGTGTGCGCTCGGCCGATGCCGCCAATCTCCTGGGCCTGCCGATTGTCTCCAATTCGCTCAACTGGGTGAAGGTGGCCAAGCGCTTCCCGGTCTATGTGCATCTGCATGAGCCGCCGGCCGACCTGATGCGTGTCGGCGCATCTGCAATGGTAGTAATCAAGGGCGGGGTGGCCGAAGCGAACCATGCCGGCGACACGCACTAATCCAGGTTTCTTCGGCATCGTGCTGGAAGAACTGCGTCCATTCGACGGGCGGCTGGGAGCCGCCCTGCGCATGGCGCTCTGCTGCATTCTGGTCGTGGCTTTCGCAATAAGCCAGCATGTGCCGGAAGCGGCTGTGTCCTGTTATCTCATTTTCTTTGCCAGCCGGGACAATGCCGCCAGCGGCATCCTGATAGCCATCGCGCTGATCATAGGTGTGTCCATTGGCGTCCTGCTCGGATTGGTATTCCTGCAACTGGCAGCCGATGAACCTGCGCTCCGCCTTGCCCTTATGGGGCTCTTCACCTTTGGCGGCATGTATTTTTCAGTCGCGACCAGGGCCGGACCGATCGCTGCCACAGTGGGGTTTGTCTTCGCCTTCGTGATGACGCTGAATGATTTCGTGCCCATCCCCGAGCTCTTGTCGCGTGGCATCAGCTGGATGTGGGTCGTGGTATTCGTTCCCATGGCGGTTCTCATCCTGGTCAATGCTTTGATAGGGCCCAATCCGGCACGGCTGGTCCGCAATCGGCTGGCGCTGCGATTGCGCACCGCTGCTGCTCTTTTTCGAGGGGAGGCAGATGCTCGAGCAGAAGCGCAACACCTGCTTGGAGAGGACGCCAAGGCGCTCGCGGCCCCAGCAGGTCTTGCGGCTATCTTTGGGTATCACTCGAAGGATGATGCCAAACGGCTGACCACACTAATGCCCATGGCGCAGGACCTGCTCGTGCAAGCGCTTGTAGCGCCACAGGACCAGCTGTTGTCACAGGCTCTTGGCGATTTGGCTGATCGTGTGGAATCCGGCAGACACGATGGACCTCGCCAGCGTGTTGCAGCACTTTCAAATATGACAAGGCCGATGGCGGAGCAGGCCGAGCGCATGGCGGACATATGGGCTGGACGAAAGCCCGTGCCGGAGCCCGAAAAGGCCGAACAGCGGCCCCGCGACACCTTTTCCAATCCCGCTTATGGCCAGTTCGCTCTCAAATCGCTGCTGGCCGTGCTGATTACCTATACGATCTACACCGCTGGCGGCTGGTTCGAAATCCATACGGCAATGATCACCTGCTTCTATGTGGCGCTGGGCACGACCGGGGAGACGTTGCACAAGGCGGGCCTGCGCATTCTCGGCTGCCTGATCGGCGCGGCTATGGGGATTGGCAGCATTGCGTTTCTCATGCCGCATATGACCGATATCGGCCAGCTGCTGGTTCTGGTGGGCATCGGCAGTTTCATCGCCGCCTGGGTGGCGCAAGGGTCGAGCCTCATTCAATATATGGGCTGGCAGATGGCGCTGGCCTTCTTCCTGTGCGTGCTGCAAGGCTTCGGACCATCATTCGACATCGATGTCGCCACCAATCGCATCGTGGGCATTCTTATCGGCAATGTGGTGGTGACGATCGTCTTCCTCTGGCTTTGGCCAAACAGCGTGGCAGTGCTCACTGCGGGTCATCTGGCAAAAGCGGTTGAAGGGCTAGGCAATGCTATACGCTCCAGGGCCAACGGCCTTGCGCCCGTTGGGGCCGAACTGAAGGAAGCCCGCAGGCTTTCGCGCGTTTCCGCCTTCGAGCCGGGCCGGCTGCGGGCAACATCCCCGCTCTTGCCGCATGCCGAAGCGATCATGACCACCATTGGCGCGGTGGAACACAGCATTGCGCGGCTTCGCCTGTTGCAACAGAGGCCGCGTTATCTTTTCGGAGCGCCCATCTGTGTGAAAGCAGCAACGCTTGCCCAGCAAGCGTCGGCGGGCAGGTTTCTAGATGTGGCAGGCTGGTCTATTCTGGCGCCTGACAAAGAGGCGAAAGCCATGCTTCTAGACGCTTTCACACAATCGAAGGAAACGCTGGTACGGCTTCAGACCGTCCTGGCGAAAAGTCCAAAACGAGCTGCCTGGCGGCGTGATCTTGAACAGACTGCGGACGCTCACCGCGAATTAATCGACGAATTTTCCCGGGCGCTGGAGAGATTGTGATGGACCAGAAGTGTATTTTCAGCGCCTTGGGTATGACGGTGCTGGCTCTGGCGCTGGCCGCATGTTCCACCTCTGCCATGAAGCTGGCTCCAGCGAACGCAAACACGCCCTATCGCGGCGAGGCAGGTGGAGCCGCCGCAACGCCCGGCAATGCCGACTTCGGCGTGACGCCAGACCCGAGCATGCCGATCACCATCGCCGCGCCACGGCTGGATGCCAACCGCACCTATGACCTGCCGGAACTGATCAACATCGCCCAGCTTTCCAATCCGGCCACGCAGGCCGCCTGGCAGAGGGCGCGCGAAGCGGCAGCGGCCGCAGGCATTGCCGAGGCCGCCTATCTTCCCATCATCAGCGCCGATGTGCTGGCCGGGTATGCTGTCACCTCAAACACGGTTCCCGGGATCAACACAGCGCTCGTCTCGGTGCCCGATGGCACAATTACGGCCTCGGGGATGCAGGCCGTGCCAGCGGTAGCCGTCAAATGGCTGCTCTTTGATTTCGGCGCGCGAGATGCCGCGCTGGCGACGGCACAGCAATTGTCGTTTGCCGCCAATGTGGGCTTCAACGGCACCCATCAGAAGCTGATCTACGACGTCAGTAACGCCTATTTTCAGTACAGCGCGGCACGGGCTCAGTCGCGCATCGATCGCGCGGCGCTCGACAACGCTCGCGTCGTTTTGGAGGCTGCCGAGGCTAGGCTGACACAGGGTATCGCCACCACGATGGAGGTGGCGCAGGCCAAGCAGCAGGTAGCACAGGCCGAGTTCGACCTGACCGGGGCCACCGGCCGCGAGCGCAGCAATTATTCCGTATTGCTCGGCACCATGGGCATTGCCCCCACAATCACCATCAAGGTGCAGGACATTGCTGGCAAACCCTTACCCCGTCAGGTTCCTGCCAATCTGGACCAGATGATCGTTACTTCGCTGCAGCGACGCCCTGACGTCCAGGCCGCCTTTGCGCAAGTCAAAGCTGCCGAGCAGGGGATCGTGGCAGCGCGCGCCGAATTCCTGCCGAAAATTGCCTTGACCGGCACTGCCAACGGCACGTTCGGATCCTATTCGCTCAGCGATACACGCTTCGGCACAACCACCACGCTGGATGTGAGCCAGCCCAATGCGGCTGTGCTCGTTGGCGTCACAATGCCGATTTTCGACGGCGGCATGCGCGATGCAAGGATGGAGGCTGCAACCGCTGTCGCCAACGCCTCCCAACAGGATTTTGCACGGCTGCAAAGCACCGCAGCTCAGGAAATCGTGGTGGCCTACGATGTGCTGCGCACCAGTCTCTCCGCGAACCAGGCTGCGTCGGAACTCGTCAACGCGGCGCGCACCAATTACGAAGCGGCACTCGACTATTACAAGAATGGCCTTGGCACGCTTTCCGATATCAGCGTGACCCAGAACGGGCTTCTCAAGGCGCAGTACGCCCAGGCTCAAGCGCGAAGCGATGCTTTCGTCGCCGCTGCGACCTTGGCCTTTGCCACGGGCACACTCACGAACGCCCGAGGCCAGTAATAATCAATGGACTGTCGGGGCCGCAAAAGCCAACGTGTGCTAGCAAGGTCCTATTTTCTCGATGTCTGCTTATGAGAGAACTTGCGCCGCCTCCATATGTCCTAGTTGGGGTCGAAACCTGCCACTCCGACCTATTTCGCGACACACTTATCCCCGCCCCGGAATTCTCCTGCATAATCCCCTCATCAACCGGGTTGCGATGGAGTTGCAACGATCAACTGCCCGGTGACAGTCGGGAGGCCTCTTCATCGTTAAAGGAGGCTGGGTCCGGGGATGGGTTCGTGGCAGCAATGTCCCCCTAGCAAACCCCCTGCCAGAAATCCCGATGCTCCGAGGCGGATTTCGTCTCATTATTTACTCAGAGACGGAATCCGTCTCGGGGCACCATCAACGGCACGAAAACGGAGGCGGGAACGTCGTCCGGCATTCCGTGTTGGCCTTTACGGAATGATACTCGCTCAGATGACGGAGGAGCCAATGTCCCAGATACGTGTGCAGCATTTTTCGATTTCGCTGGATGGTTTCGGCACCGGGGAGGGGTTGAGCCGGGAGGCGCCGTTCGGGCATGCGGGGGAGCGGCTGCATACCTGGATGTTCGCGACGCGCTTCGGCAAGGCCATGTTCGGGCAGCAGGGCGGCACAAGTGGGGTGGATGACGCGATCCTGAGGACCTTCGATGTCGGCATCGGTGCCGAGATCATGGGCTCGAACAAGTTCGGTTATCCGGGCTGGCACGAGAACAAGGACTGGACGGGCTGGTGGGGAGCCAATCCGCCGTTTCACACCCCGGTTTTCGTGATGACGCAGCACAAGCGCGCGCCGTTGGAACTGGAGGGCGGCACTGTTTTTCATTTCACCGATGCGCCGCCCGCCGAAGTCCTGGCCATGGCAAGGGAGGCGGCCGGCGGGCGCGATGTGCGGATCGGCGGCGGGGTGCGCATCTTGCGGGCGTTTTTGCAGGAAAGGCTCGTCGATCACATGCATCTCGTGCAGGTGCCGATCCTGCTGGGGCGCGGCGTGCGGTTGTGGGATGGGCTGGAGGGGCTGGAACAGGTTTTCGATATCGAGACCACGGCCAGTTCAAGCGGGGTGACGCATCTGATGTTTTCGCGAAAGGGCGGATGATCGGGCCTTTATCGCCGTCAAATGGCCATTTTCCGGCCCAAAGCCTGCCCATTTTCTTACTTCACATGGCCGTGATCCACAGATGGATCTATGATGGAACAACGAGGATGAGATGAAAAATCTGCGCTTTGCCGCCCTCGCCGTGGTTACCGCGCTTGCGTTGGCGGCCTGTGGCGATGCCCCGCCTGCCGACGCGCCGCCGGCCGACACCACCACCACGGCCCCGGCCGATGTGCCACCGGCGCAATAAAAAAAGCCCCGGCGCAGCCGGGGCTTTTTTTGGGCGTCTGGTTTCGGCTAGTTCATGCGGCCGGACCAGTCGTCGATTTCCTTGCGGACATCGTCCTTGGCCTTGCCGTACCGCTCCTGGATCTTGCCTTCGAGCTGCTCACGATTGCCGTTGATCTGGGCGATGTCGTCGTCGGTGAGCTTGCCCCATTGTTCCTTGACCTTGCCGGTCATCTGCTTCCAGCTGCCTTCGATGCGGTTCCAGTCCATTGCCGGTCTCCTTTGAATTGTCGTGTGAAAACAACGATGGAGCGGGCATTGGGTTGCATGGGAATTGCCGAAGGGGTGTCAGGCGGCCGTGAGCGCCTCCTGCCGCTCCAGGGCGGCGATTATGGCGTCGACGCGATAGGGCTTGGGCAGGAAGACCGCGCCCGGGGGCAGATCCTGCTTGGCGGGGCGCACGCCACCGGACACGACCACGATGGGCAGGCCCGGCCGCAGGCGGGCGGCCAGCCGGGCCAGCACCAGGCCATTGGGGCCGTCGCCCAATTCGATATCGGTGATCAGGGCGCGAATACCGCTCTCCAGCAGGCGGGCCGCGGTGCGGGCGCTCTGGGCGGGCAGGGCTTCGTAGTTGAAATCGGCCAATTGATCGATGAGGTCGAGCAGCAGGAGGGCTTGATCTTCGACCACCAGGACGGGCGAGAGCGTGGACATCTCCGGTTCCCCTCGATTACGCGATACATGGCGGAAGAAGGCGAGGCCCGGCCAATCGTTGCATGCGCCCGCCGCATAGCTGGCGGCATGGTTAGCATTTGGTTCAAATTGTCGCTGTGTCAGGCCAGAGGCGCGGTGCGGTACAGCGCCACGCGGATGCCGCCATGCAGGACCGGCGGCAGCATGGGCTCGAAGGCGAGGCCGGTCGCCTGGGCGAGCTGCTTGTCGGCGGTGACGATGCCGACCCGCCAGCCCGCGAAGCGCGTCTTGAGCACGGTGCCCAGGGTGCGGTGCAGACCGATCAGCGGCCCCTTGTTGCCGATGCGGGTGCCATAGGGCGGATTGACGATGACCAGACCCGGTGGACCGTCGGGCGGTGTCAGGTCTTCGATGGATTTCTGCGCGAAGCGGGTCCGGTCTGCCACGCCGGCGCGGGCGGCATTCTCTGTGGCCATGCGGATGGCGCCGGCGTCGCGGTCCGAGCCGTGGAAGAGCAGGGCGGTCTGCCGGGGCTGGATTGTGGCGCGCAGCCTGTTCCAGGCGGCGGGGTCGAAACCGGGCAGGCTTTCGAAGGCGAAGGCGCGTGCCCGGCCGGGGGGCAGGCCGAGGGCGATCTCGGCGGCCTCGATGGGGAAGGTGCCCGAGCCGCACATGGGGTCGAGCACCGGTTCGGCACCGGTATAGCCGCATTGGCGCAGGAACATCGCCGCCATGGTTTCGCGCATGGGCGCCTTGCTGACCGCTTCCTTGAAGCCGCGCTTGTGCAGCGACTCGCCGGTCGTATCGAGGCTGATGGTCACCAGGTCGTCCTCGATGCGCACCATGACGCGCAGGGCGGCGTCTTCGGCGATGGGCGCGCCCAGGGTTTCGGCAATCGCCGTGGCGACGCGCTGCGCGGCGGCGCCGGCATGGTAGATGCGGGAGCGCTTGCAGCTCGCTTCGACGTGGACGGCGATGTCGGGGCGGAGGATGGCAGGCCAATCGAGCTTGCGGGCGCGCTTGTCGAGCTGGGCCAGGTGCATGGCGCGGAAGGAGGCGATGCGGGCCAGGATGCGGGTGGGGCCGTGCAGGACGAGATTGGCGCGCCAGACATCGGACCAGGTGCCGGGAAACGTGACGCCGCCATCGGTGATTTTCGCGCCGGCAAAGCCGGCCGCCAGCGCCTCCTCGGCCAGGGGGACTTCGAGGCCGGGCGTGGCGACGAGAAAGATGTCGAAAGGGGCGCTGTTCATGGGCGAGGCTTAGCGGCGGGCGCGATGGGTGGCAAGTTCGGCGTGGGGGAGGTTACGTTCGAAGCGATCTGTGCTTATATCGTCAGAAGACGATGAATGTCGCCGTCAGTCGAACAAGAGAGAGCCTTCCCGATGAGTGAATATGTGCCGCCCAAAGTCTGGACCTGGGACAAGGACAATGGCGGAGCCTTCGCCAGCACGAACAGGCCCATAGCCGGGGCGACGCATGAGGCGGCGCTGCCGCGCGGCACCCATCCGCTGCAATTGCATTCGCTGGCCACGCCCAATGGTCAGAAGGTCTCGATCATGCTCGAGGAATTGCTGGCGGCTGGCCATGACGCCGAATATGACGCCTATCTCATCAATATCGGCAAGGGCGACCAGTTCGGGTCGGGATTCGTGGCGATCAATCCCAATTCCAAAATTCCGGCCATGATCGATTACGGCCCGGCCGAGCCCATCCGGCTGTTCGAGAGCGGGTCCATCTTGGTCTATCTGGCGGACAAGTTCGATGCCTTTCTCAGCAAGGACGTGGCCGAGCGCGCCGAGACCATGAACTGGCTGTTCTGGCAGATGGGCAGCGCCCCCTTCGTCGGCGGCGGCTTCGGGCATTTCTATGCCTATGCGCCCGAAAAGCTCGAATATCCGATCAACCGCTATGCGATGGAAACCAAGCGGCAGCTCGACGTGCTGGACCGGCAATTGGCGGAGCACGAATATGTTTCGGGCAGCGCCTATACCATCGCCGACATGGCGATATTTCCCTGGTATGGCGGGCTGGTGCTGGGGCGGGCCTACAATGCCGCCGAGTTCCTGGACGTGACCAGCTACAAGAACGTCATGCGTTGGGCCAAGCAGGTGGATGCCCGCGAGCCGGTCAAGCGCGGCCGCTGCGTCAATGCTGCAAGCGGGCCCGAGGACGAACATCTGGCCGAGCGCCATTCGGCGGCGGACGTGGACAAGGTGCTGGCCGTGCGCAAGGCGCGCGGGACGGTCTGAGGCGGCATTCCCTCCGCCTGGGCGGATGCAAAGCCGCCCTCGGGTCGAACCCGGGGGCAGCGCGACGGTGCGGATAGCTCGCGTTCAGGCGTCACGAGGAGCCACTTACGCGCCTAGTCGTTGATGCTGAGAATGCTCCATTGGGTCTGCTCGCAGGCGTCGTCGAGGCAGATATTGGTCAGCCAGATGGCGCCGTTGACGAGGCCGACGCCTTCGCTGGTGACGATGAAATCGGCGGGGTCTTCGGCCTTCAGGGCATCGCGCGTTTCTGCGGGGAGTATGGTGTCGAAATCATCGGCGAAGGCCTTGGCGTCGGGCACTTCATGGCTTCCGCCATCGGTATTCACCCGCAGGGGATAGAGGACGCGATCGGCGATGGCGGCTGGATCGTTCTGTTCGGCGGCATTCTGCAGGGCCGAATAGAGGTCGAAGAAGCCATCGGCATCGCCGTGCATTTCTTCGATCGAAGCCCGCATTTCCGCCTCGGACTGGGCAAAGGCAGGCGCGGCGGCTAAGGCCAGGGTGGTGGCGAGGAGGGCGGCGGCAAATTTCTGCATGACGGTTCTCGCATTCCTGAGTGGCAGTCGGAAGCTTCAGCAAAGCGCCAAAAACAAGTTTTCGCAAGGCCGCACCGTTACATACACGCGCTGTTAAGCCTGGGCCCGGCAGTATGGGCGCGCCCTGGCGGGGCCGGTTTCGCCTGCCCGTGGCCTATTGCGTTTGAGTACGAGTATCGCGTCCATGCGTCTGATCATTGGTGTCATCACCGTCTTTGCCTGCGTTTTCGGCGGCTACGCGGCCATGGGCGGGCATGTGGCCGTGCTTTGGCAGCCCTTTGAATTCGTTATCATTCTTGGCGCGGCGATCGGCGCCTTCATCATTGCCAACGGAGCGCCGGTGCTCAAGGCGGTGCCGGCCATGTTCGGCACGATGTTCAAGGGGCCGAAATACGACAAGGCCGCCTATGTCGAGCTGCTCGGGCTGCAATATTCGATGTACAAGCTGGTACAGCAGAAGGGCATTCTCGGGATCGAGCCGCATATCGAAGACCCGCAGAATTCGACCCTGTTCAACGCCTTTCCGAGCTTTGCCAAGAACCACCACGCGGTGGAATTCGTCTGCGACTACATGCGCATGGTGACCATGGGTTCCAACAATGTCCATGAGATGGAGGCGCTGATGGACGAGGAACTGGAGACCCACCACCAGGAAAAGGAACGCCTGGTGGCCTCCATGCAGGCCATTGCCGATGGTACGCCGGCGCTCGGCATCGTGGCGGCGGTGCTCGGCGTCATCAAGACCATGGGCGCCATCACCGAGCCGCCCGAAGTTCTGGGCCATCTGATCGGCGGGGCGTTGGTGGGCACCTTTTTCGGGGTGTTCGTGGCTTATGGCTTTTTCGGCCCGATGGCGCAGTCGCTGAAGAATATCTACGAGGCCGAATCCAAATATTACCTGTCGCTCAAGGTTGGTCTCCTGGCCCATATCGGCGGGCAGCCGCCGGTCATGGCCATCGAATTCGCGCGCAAGGCGCTGATGAGCGAAGTCAGGCCCACCTTCAACGAAGTGGAAGCCGCCACGGCCGCCCTGCCGGCCACGACCTGAACCTTCCGCAAAGGGTGAGCCAGAATGGCGAACTACGACCAGCCGATCATCATCAAGAAGGTCAAGAAGAACAAGCATCCCCATCATGGCGGCGCATGGAAGATCGCCTATGCGGATTTCGTGACCGCGATGATGGCGTTCTTCCTCCTGATGTGGCTGATCAGCATGACGACGCCGGAGCAGAAGGAAGGGCTGGCCGATTATTTCGCGCCGACTTCGGCCAGCAATTCCACCTCGGGATCGGGCGGCGTGCTGGGCGGCACGGCGATGGACAATTCGGGCAGCAAGATGTCGGGATCCTCGGCCGACGTGATCAACGACAGCCCGGCCTCGCCGCAAAGCGCCGATCGGGGCACCATCGAGAACAATATCGGGGGCATGGCACGCGACAATGGCAGCGAACTCACCGCCAGCAGCGACAGCGAGGTCAATCTGCAGTCGCAGCAGGACCAGGCGTTCCACAGCGCCGCGGCCAGCATCAAGCAGGCCTGGCAATCGCTGCCCGAGCTGACCCCGTTCATGGACAACCTTCTGGTCGAACAGACCGAGGACGGGCTCGACATCCAGATCGTCGACCAACAGGGCCGCCCCATGTTCCCCGAAGGATCGAAATATCCGCTGGAGGCCACGCGGGTGGCCATCGCCGCCATCGGTCCGATCTTGCAGCAGCTCAATGCGCAGGTGACCATTTCCGGGCACACCGCGGCCGGCGGACGATACGACAATCCGCGCTATGGGCCTTGGGAGTTGTCGGCCGACCGGGCGAATGTGGTGCGCTCGGTGCTGGGCGAATTCGGGCTCAGCAATGACCGGATCAAATCGGTGATGGGGCGGGCGACCGACGAACCCTATTTCCCCAACGATCCCTATATGGCTGCCAATGAGCGGGTGCGGATCACCGTCCTGCAATCGCCGCCGCCGGTGCCGCTGGGGCTGACGCCATAATCGGCGGAACGCGAGCGGCTTTGGTCCGTTTCTCCTGCCGGTTCATTGCCTCAAGAGAAGCGTCACATGCTGCAATTGCTGCTTATTCTCGTCATCGTCGCGGTGGTTGCCGGCGCGATGGGGTTCACCAGCCTCGCTGGCGTGGCGGCGACACTGGCAAAAATCGTGCTGGCGATCATGCTGGTCGGCATCGCCATCATTCTGATTCTGGCGCTGATGGGGCTGGTGCTGCTGTTTTAGATCTGGAGCGCTCTATAGCGCTTTCAATCATCGAGTGAACCGGCAGTCGCTCTCACTCTATTTGGCGTCGTTGCCGGGCTTGTCCGGGCAATCCATCTTGCCGCAGGCATGGACCGCCGGGATAAGCCCGGTGGTGACGATGGTGGGGACACGCCGTCGTTTCAGCTTCCCTAGAGAAACAGCTTGAAGCCTTCGTGGGAGGCTTCAAAACCCAGCTTGCGATAGAAGCGGTGGGCGTCGAGGCGCGTTTTGTTGGAGGTGAGCTGGACCAGGCCGCAGCCCGCTTCGCGGCAGCGGTCCACCGCCCATTGTACCATTTGCGAGCCGAGGCCATTGCCGCGCTGGTCGGCGCGGATATGGACATTTTCGAGCAGGCCCCTGGTCATGCCGAAGCGCGGCAGGCCGGGAATGAAGCTGATCTGGAGCGTGCCGACGACTTCTCCATTGCGCTCGGCGACGATGAGGCGATGGCTGGGACTGGCGCTGATGGTGTCGAAAGCAGCGCGATAGCGCGGGTCCGACAAGGAGGCCGGATCGAGGGGCGGGGTGTCGGTGCCGCGGGCATCGCCGGCATGGCTGAGTTCGAGCATGGTCGGAATATCGGCGGGCGCTGCGTCGCGGAAGATCAGATCGGTCATGTCAGGCATTCTTGGGGGCGATGAGTCGGGCCAAGCCTAGCACGCCCAGCGCGGCAATGGCCGGAAGAACGAGCAGCGGGGTGCCGGCGGCCCAGAGCGCCCCGGTGCCGGCCCACATGATCGAGGAAAAGGCTTCGCAGAGGGTAGCGGCGCGCGAGGCATTCTGGCGGCGGCGAAACATGGCGCGTTTCGCCAGGACCCGGAACCAGAGCTGGATGGCGGTGGCGGCACCGGCGGCCAGGGCGGCGCAGAGCGCCGTGATCAGCGCCATGGGCCAGGCGGCGAGGGCCAACAGGACCAGCAATGGCGCGAGCACGAGGGCGATGACCGCCAGCACGGATTCGACCTTGGCGCGGAGGATGGCGGATTGGCTGAGGGGCGCAGTGCTGACCAGATCATGCGCATCTTCGCCGGAAATGGCGAGCCAGGCGAGTCCGCCGGCAAGCTGGCCGGAAGCCATGACCAGGACGGGCACCACGACGATGTAGGTGCCGTCGCCGGTGCCGTAATTGACCCAGAGCAGCAGGGCCGGCGGCACCAGGTAAAGCAATTGCATCAGCGTCTGCGACAGGAGCCAGGGATCGCGCTGGAGCAGCTTCCATTCCTTGCGGCGCAAGGCCTGGCGCTGCGTGGCCGGAGCAAAGGAATGGGTGGAGGCGCGACGCCAGCGGCGCACATGGCTGAGGCCGGCGGCGGCGCTGGCGAGCCGGCCATAGCTGGGCGCGACGAGGGCTATGGTGACGCCCAGGATCGCCAGCGCGCAGCCGAGCAGCAGCAGCGCCGCGGGCATATCTCCCATGGCGGCGCGGGCGGGCAGCCAGAGGAGGCTGTCGACATCGGGCGCATTGGTCAGGATATCGGCGGATTGAAAGAAGGCGAGGCGCGAAAAGCCCTCGTGGGAAAGGATGGCGGCGGCCTGGAGGCCGATGACGAAGCCGGCGCCGACAATGCCGGCGACGATCTGGGCGAGCAGGCGCGTCCGTTTCGGCCCGGCCAGATGGAAGAGCAGGCGGGTGATGCCCATGGCGATGGCCACCGACAAGGCCGCAAGGGCGGCAAGCAGCAGATAGGCGGAGAGCCAGTGCCAGCCGGCCTGAAGCACGAGGGCGGTGACCAGCGGAGTGATGAGCATGGCGCCCAGGGCGAAGGTGGCGACGAAGACCGCGCCGGCGCGAATGGCGAAAATGCGGGCGCCGGGCGTGGGCGAGGACAGGATGAGATCGAGGTCGGAGCGGGCGTAATAGACGCGGGTGACCGCTTCGAGCGCCTGGGACAGGGTGACTGCCCAGAACAAGAGGCCCATGCCCGAGACCACCAGCAGGGTCTGCGGGTCGATGAGAGCACCGGCCTCCACCCAGGGACGGACCGAGAACCAGGCGATGAGCGTGATCAGGGCATAGACGGCGAGGCCGCCGACGATCCAGCCGATGAGGCGGGTGCGCTTGCCGCCGGTCATCATCGCCATCCAGTCGCGCCAGTTGAGGCGGAATTCGTGGCGGGCGAGCCAGAGGAGGGACGCGGAATTCATGCCGCTTCGCTGCCCTTGGCGACCAGATCGAGGAAGATTTCCTCCAGGGTGGTCTCGCGACCGATGCGGGTGCGCAATTCGGCCAGGGTGCCCTCGGCGATGAGGCGGCCATCGGCAATGACGCCGATCCGCTCGGCCATGCGTTCGGCCACTTCGAGAATATGGGTCGTCATGATGACGGTGACACCGGCCTCGGTCTTCTGGCGCAGCACGTCCTTGACCTGGCGGGCGGAGCCGGCATCGAGGCCGGTCAGCGGCTCGTCAAGAATGATGAGTTGGGGATCGTGGACCAGGGCGCCGGCGAGGGCGACCTTTTGCAGCATGCCCTTGGAGAAGCCGCCGCAGAGCTCGTTGGCGTGCGGGCCGAGCCCCAGCCAATCGACCAATTCGTAGGCCGAGCGTCTGGCGCGGTCCGGTTCCACCTGCCAGAGACCGGCGACGAATTCGAGATATTCGAGCGGGGTCAGGCGATCATAGACCATGGGTTCGTCGGAAACCCAGGCCACGAGGCGCTTGGCGGCGACGGGATCGGCCAGGGCGTCGATGCCGAAGATGGAAATGGCGCCGCCGTCGGGCTTCAGCAGGCCGGCCACCATGCGCAGAATGGTGGTCTTGCCGGCGCCGTTGGGGCCGAGCAGGGCATAGAATTCGCCAGGCTGGATCGTCAGGTCGACGCCCCTGACCACGGGACGGTCGAACGACTTGATGAGGCCGGAAATGGCGAGGGCGGCAGGCATGGCGGGCTCCAGTGAGGATGGAGACGCTAGCCTCGCCGCCCTTTAGGGCCGGTGAATGACGATCGTTAACGAAGTGATCAGGCGACGGTCAGCGTGACGTCGACATTGCCGCGCGTGGCGTTGGAATAGGGGCAGATCTGGTGCGCCTTGTGCACGAGGTCCTCGGCCTGGGCCCGATCGAAGCCGGGCAGGGTGACCTTGAGTTCGACGGCGATGTTGAAACCCTTACCGCCCTCATTGGCGTTTTCACCGAAGGAGACGGCAGAATCGATGCTGGCCTCATCGGGAATCTTCACCTTCTCGCCGCGCGCCACTGCCTTGAGAGCGCCGAGGAAACAAGCGGAATAGCCGACGGCGAAGAGCTGCTCGGGATTGGTGCCCGGGCCATCATTGCCGCCCATGGCCTTGGGGGTATCGAGAGTGACCTCGAGGCGGCCGTCGTCGGTCTTGCTGGTGCCGGTGCGGCCGCCCGTGGTGTGGGCGTGGGCGGTGTAGACTGCAGATTTGATGGTCATGGCTGATGCTCTCCTGCATTGGGATGGCAAATTGATAGCGCATAATTAAATTGTACGCAATCTAATTTTATATGCTAGAGTTCACACCCTAGCGAGGAGCCGACATGGCCGACGAAAAAATGCCGACGATCAACCAGATGCTGTGCTTCGCCGTCTATTCGGCGGGGCACGCTTTCACGCGGTTCTACAAGCCCCGGCTCGAGGCGCTGGACCTGACCTACCCGCAATATCTGGCGTTCCTTGTGCTGTGGGAGCGCGACGATATTACCGTAAAGACTCTGGGGGAGCGTTTGTTCCTCGATTCCGGCACGATCACGCCGCTGATCAAGCGGCTAGAAGCGCGGGGGCTGGTGCTGCGTCGTCGCGACGAGGACGATGAGCGGCAGGTGCGGATCACCCTGACGGAGGCGGGCCGGGCGCTCAAGGCCAAGGCCTTCGCTATCCCGCTGGCGGTCATCGAGGGGAGCGGACTGACGCTGGAGGGCGGGGATGCGCTCCGCGCGGAACTGATCGCGCTGCGCGACCGGCTGGATGCGGCCCTGGAGGCTTAGAACGGTTCAGGTTTTGGGATGAAATGCTTTCTCCAGAAGACCTCATAGCATGCAGCGGCCTCAGCGTAGTCCAACCGCATCCACTTGGCCGGATCGGCAGCGACTTTGCTGCGGTTCGGCGGCCAGGATGAGGCGCGAGAAATCGTCCGGGCCGGAAATCTCGCCGGTCAGGGCGATGCGCAATTCGGTGATCAATGTGCGGTTGCCGTCTTCGGCGCAGTCCATGGCCACGCGGTCGCCGGCGCCGCGGCCGAAGGACCGATCGAAGGCGGCGCGGATATCGGTCAGCGTCAGGCGCCGGCCGATATTGCCAGCAAAGAGCTCGGCGACCTCCGAGGTATTCAGCGCCAGCATGAGATCGAGCGAGGCGGCGAAATATTGGCGCTGGTCGCCATCGTAGCAGGAGCCGTGCTTGACCCATTCGTGCCGGTCCAGGCCGGAGAGGCTGCCGGGCATGACCATATCGAGATCGCGACGCTGGGCGATGGTGAGGTCGAGTGGCGGCAGGTCGCGCCAGCGGCCATCCTGGCTGGCCCAGCGGTCGCGCTCGGACACATCGCAATATTCATTGTCGCGCGGCTGAGGCCAGAGTCCGTGCAGGGTGAAATTGGTGGCTTCAAAGGCATTGGGCCGCTGGTCGCGGCATTCACGGGTGCGGGAATTGAGTTCGCAGAAGGCCGGCTGCCAATTGACGGCGAGGATATATTGGGTGCCCCGATAGGTGGGCGCGACGGGTTTGGTCTCGGCCTGTTCCGCGGCGAGTGCGGGACTGGTGCCGCATTCGATGCCGACCCAGCGCTGGACCGGGCTGGCGCCGGGTATGGCAATGCGCAAATGGGTGGGTGGATTTTTATTGGCGGCGAGCAGATCATAGGCCTGTCCGGGCAGGATTTCGATATTGCCCGGATTGGTCTGGCGGCCGATCGATTGGTAGGCGGGACAGGCGTTGGTTGCAATGAAGGTGCCGGAGAGCGGCGTTTCCGCAAGGGCCGGAGTGGAGAGAAGGGCAAAGGCGAGGATTGTGATTTTTCGCAGCATCGGGCCGGGTTCCATCCGAATGTCGGGATTGGCGTAGCCTTCTCGCAGGCTGCTCTGCAAGGGCGGGGAGATATTTTGGGTGCCTACAGGCTCGGCTCCTTCCCTCCCCTCAAGGGGGAAGGAGCCGAGCCTGTAGCGCAAATCAAAGCGCGATGCGGTAGATGCCGAAGCCTTCGGCATTGGTTTCGCCGGTGGGCTCGATCTCGACCGCCGTAACGTCGGCGACGTGTTCGGCGGCCTTGGGTCCGGTAGCGAAGAGCACACTGGTGTCGCCGATGGGGGCGAGCGACCAATTGCTGTCGGCCTTGGGGTCGATGGTGCCGTTTTCGATGATGAAGCGGACGATGATGTCGCGATTGGTATCGGGACCGATGAATATGATCTTGTCCGGCCCGATGCCTGGGAAGGAGCCGCCGCCGCCGGCGCGGTAATTATTGGTGGCGACGACGAATTGCTGGGCCGGATCGATCGGGGCGCCATCAAATTGAAGATCGACGATGCGGCTGGCATCGGGATTTTCCAGCGCGCCGCCGTCCGCTGCATATTTTGAGGGCTGGGTGAGGTCGATCCGATAGGTCACCCCGTCGATGACGTCGAAGTTATAGGAGGGGAAGGCGGGATTGATGAGATCGGCATCCTGGGCGCCGGCCTCGACCTGATTGAAGATGCCCGCGGAGCGTTCCAGCCATTCCTTGACGTCGGCTCCGGTGATCAGCAGGGCCTGGATGGTGTTGGGGTAGAGATAAAGATCGGCCACGTTCTTGATGGCGACCGGACCCACGGGGACGTCGGTGTAATATTCCGGACCACCGCGGCCGCCGGCCTTGAAGGGGGCGGCAGCCGACAGGATCGGCAGCCCTTCCCATTCGGTGCCCGTCATCATCTGCTCGATATACCAGGATTGCGCCTGGGAGACGATCTGCACGGAGGGATCGTCGGCGACGAGGGCGAAATAGGAATGGAGCGGCGCGGCGGTTTCGCCGACCGGACGGCGGATATAGTCCAGCGTTTCCTGGTGTTCCGCCTCGACGGCGGCCTCGACCTCGGGCACCGATTCGACGGTGGGCACGTTCTTGTTATCGACCCGCTCCACGATAGGGCGGGCTTCGGAGGTATGGGAGACCACCGACCATTTGCCCTCGGCATCGATCTCCAGCAGCAGATCGACCAGGCCCATGTGGGACCCCCAGAAGCCGGGCATGACGGCCGGCTTGCCGTGGAGGGTGCCGGCCTCAATATCGGCGCCGTCCACATCGGCGTAATCGGGGCCGGGGAAGACCAGATGGTGATGCCCGGTCAGGACCACGTCGATGCCCTCGACGGCGGCGAGCTGCAGGGACGCATTTTCCATACCGGGGACATGGTCACCCGCCTCGATGCCGGAATGGGACAGCGCGACGACGATATCGGCGCCTTCTTCGCGCATTTTCGGCACCCAGGCCTGGGCGGCCTCGACAATGTCGCGCACCACCACCTTGCCGGTCAGGTGCGTGGCATCCCAGGTGAGGATTTGCGGCGGCAGGAAGCCGATGACGCCGATGCGGATCGTGTGCGTGACCCCCGAGCCGTCGGTCAGCTCCTTTTCGAAGATGCGATAGGGCTCGGTATAGGTTTCGTCGTCGGTCGGATCCTCGCCCAGTTCCGTGCCGCGTACCAGATTGGCCGAAACGAAGGGGAATTCAGCGCCTTCCAGGGCGCGATCGAGGAAGTCCAGGCCGTAATTGAATTCGTGATTGCCCAGGGTGGCCGCATCGTAGCCGAGCGTGTTGAGCGCGGCGATGGCGGGGTGGATGTCGCCCTGGTTGAGGCCTTTCTCATAGGCCATGTAATCGCCCATGGGATTGCCCTGGATCAGGTCGCCATTGTCGAAGAGCACGGCATTGCCGGCTTCGGCGCGGATTTCTTCGATGATGGCAGCGGTGCGGGCCAGGCCCATCGTGTCGTTGGGCGCGTCGGCATAATAGTCGTAGGGCAGGATGGCGACGTGGATATCGGTGGTCTCGATGATGCGCAGATGCGCCTGGTTGGCCTGGGCCAGCACCGCGAAGGGATGCATGGCGACCATGGCGCCGACGCTGGCCGAACCGGCCAGGAAGCTGCGCCGGGAAATGGATGGGAAAAAGTTCATGATCGTCTCCATGTAATATGCCCAGCCGAGGGGGCGCCCAGCTCCCTCAGGTCCCGGTTCAGTCCGGTTCGTGCGCTCTCCCGCGGGCGGGCGGAGCGGGCTCGCTCATGCGCTCTGGAGGTGACGCTGGCATGACGATGCAAGGCGGAGGCTATGGAGATTTGATCGAGTGGTCAAATTTTTCCGGAGGCAACCTCAAAGGTTCCCAACTTCCTCAGAAAACGCTGTGTCCAACCGATCGGCGGCGGCGTTCAGGGCGTCGGAAAAGGCCAGCATGGCCTGCTCGGAATAGGCGACCATGTCCGGCGTTCCAACCACGCCCGCGAGGTCGGCGAGCCGCTCTTGTGGCAGACCGCTGAGGGCAGAGACACCGGAGAGGAAATAATTTTCGACATAGCCGTCCCGCAGTCCCTGGGCACCGGCGATCCATTGGTCGGCCATTTCGGCGCCAATGACCGGTTCGGCCGCAATCTTCATCATGCGGAAATACACATCCATGATGGCATTGGCTCGTTCAGGGCCCTGCTGCGCCGCGAAAATATCGACATAGAGAGCGTTTTCCTCGGCCGACGCCGCCTCGAGATAGGCGCGGGCGGCGTCGAAATCGACGTCTTCCTCCATGGCCTCGACCTCGCGGATGCGCTCATAGGCCTCCCCGGCGAGTGCGGTGCTGTCGAAGGCCATGGCCGCATGGCGTGCGGGGTCAGTCAGGTGGGTGTCGAAGGCTTGGAGAAAATCAGCCTCGAGGCGGTCAGCATCAAAAGCCCGATCAACCGCGCGGTGCCAAGCGGGAATATATTGCTGGGGGAAGCCGATTTCGGGGGTGAGTACCGCCTTTGTCTGGTCGCCCAGCCGCGCCAGCGATTCGACCGCGCGCTGGTTTTCGGCCAGCATGCGCGTGCTGTCCTCGACGGCCAGGGCCGGCGGTATTGCCAGGAAGGACAAGGCGACGAACGCGGCCTTGGCCAGGGTCGGGAAGGGGTAAGCGATCATCGAAATTCCTCGTTTCCTGCGATTGTCTTTGTCCATTGGACGCCGTTCGAGGTCGGGAATTTGGTCGCTATCGGTCTTTTTTAGCGTTTCTGCGACTGCACCAGCTTGGGATCGACCAAGGCGCCCTTGTGGGCGATGACGATGCCGGCGGTGCGGTGGGCGGCTTCGGCGGCTTCGCGCAGGGATTTGCCATCGAGGCGCGCAGACAAGTAGGCGCCATTGAAGCTGTCACCGGCGCCCGTGGCGTCGACCACCTTGGCGCCGGGGGGCGGGGCGATGCGGATGCGTTCACTGCCGGTGGCGATCAGCGCTTCCTTACTGCCATCCTTGACCACCACTTCCTCGACGCCGAGTTCGAGATAGCGGTCGGCGGTGTCGTCTATCGTCTTGTCGCCGAAAAGCGGGGCTTCGTCACTATGGGTGGGCAGGACGATATCGCAGAGGCTGGCGGCGGCGGTGAGGACGCCGGCCATGACACGGGGAGAAGACCAGAGGGCGGGACGCAGATTGGTGTCGAAGGCGATTTTCGCGCCATTGTCGCGGGCCTTGACGATGGCGCCGAGCAGGCGGCCGCGAGCGCGGGGGGCGAGGATGGCGAGGGTAATGCCCGAGAAATAAACGAGTTCTGCCTGTTCGACGGCCTTGGCGAGGGCCTGCTTGTCGTCGGCCAAAAGCTTGGCGGCGGAATTGTCGCGCCAATAGGTGAAATGGCGATCACCCTTTTCCTGGTGGATCATATAGAGGCCAGGACGGCGATCCTGAACGGTCTGGATATGGCCGGTGCCGATGTGATTGTCATCGAGGAAAGCGCGGATATCGCCCGAATAGCGGTCCTCGCCCAGGGCGGTGACGTAATCGACGGACCAGTCCTGGCCGAGCAGGGCGCGCAGGTACCAGGCGGTGTTGAGGGTGTCGCCGGCATAGCCGAGGCGATAGGTGCGGTCCTCGCCCCCGCTCATCTCGATCATGCATTCCCCGATTGAGACGATGCGCCTGGCCACGAACACTACTCCTCCGAAATGGTTATGCGGGTTATGCCGGTGCGGGCTTGCGGCGGCAAGGGCTTGCCAATAAACAGGCTCCTAACTTGCGCCGAACTTCCATACAAGATGGGTCAGGCGTTTTGCCTCGGAGATCATCGTGACCAATTCGCGTCTCAGCCAGAGCACTCTCGCCAATATCGCCAAGGGCATTGCCGTTCCGGCCTATGACCGGAGTAAAGTCACACCCGGAATCGTGCATCTGGGGATCGGGGCGTTTCACCGGGCGCATATGGCGGTCTATGTAGACGACCTGCTGGGAGGCGATCCGAGCTGGGGCATTGTGGGGGCGAGCCTGCGCCGGCCCGATACCAAGGAGGCGCTGGAGCCGCAGGACGGTCTTTACACCATTGCCGTGCGCGATGCCGAGGGCACCCATCCGCGCGTGATCGGCTCGATCCTCAGGGTCATGGACGCCAATACGGAGCGCGAGGCGCTATTGGCGCTGATGGCCGATCCGGCCATCCGTATCGTGTCGCTGACCGTGACCGAAAAGGGCTATTGCCACGATCCGGCCACGGGCGAGCTAGACGAGAAGCATGCCGATATCGTGCATGATCTGGCCCATCCTACGGCGCCGAAATCGGCGCCGGGCATGCTGGTGGAAGCGCTGGCGCGTCGCAAGGCGGCGGGCGTCGCCCCGTTCACGGTTATGAGCTGCGATAATCTGCCCAATAACGGGCATACGGCCAAGCGGATCGTGACCAAGCTGGCGACGCTGCGCGATGCGGCGCTGGGCGAATGGGTGGCGTGCGTGGCCTTCCCTTCGACCATGGTGGACCGCATCGTCCCCTCGACCACCGATGCAGATCGGGCCGAGATTGCCGGACTGATCGGGGCCGATGATAGCTGGCCGATCATGACCGAGCCCTTCACCCAATGGGTGATCGAGGATCATTTTCCCGTCGGCAGGCCGGCTTTCGAGAAGGCCGGGGCGCAATTGGTGGCCGATGTCGAGCCCTTCGAGCACATGAAGCTGCGCATGCTCAACGGCGCGCATTCGACCATAGCCTATTCGGGCTATCTCGGCGGCTATGAATATATCGCCGAGGTGATGGGCGATCCGGCCTATGTGAAGCTGATCCATGGGCTGATGACCGACGAGGTCATGCCGACGCTGGACATGCCCGGGGTCGACCTCGGCGCCTATCGCGATCAATTGCTGGAGCGGTTCCGCAATCCGGCGCTCAAGCATCGCACTTGGCAGATCGCCATGGATGGCAGCCAGAAACTGCCGCAGCGGCTGCTGGGCACGATCCGCGACCGGTTGGCGACGGGACAGGGTATCGAGCGGCTGGCGCTCGGCGTGGCGGCCTGGATGCGCTATGTGACCGGCGTGGCCGAGGATGGCAGCGAAATCGACGTGCGCGACCCGCATGCGCTCAAGATGCATGCCATTGCCGCCGATGCGGGCGACGATCCGGAGGCCCTGTTCGAGGGGCTGGTGGCGCTGGTGGAGGTGTTCGGAACCGATCTCGCCGGCAATGGAGCGTTCCGCGAGGCGGTTCTGGGGCATCTCGAAAGCCTGTTCGACGTCGGCGCGCGGGCAGTAGTGGCGAAGGTGGCGGGGTAGGGCCGCCTCCATCGCAAGTCGCCCTCCTCGGGTCACGCCCGAGTGTGACGATCTGTGCTTGCCACAGCTCGGCGCCTGGAACCCCTTACCCGTCTCGCGCCCGCGCGCGATCCACCCTCTCCCTCAAGGGGCGGGAGGCATGGTGTCGTGGAACCCGTTCCCTCGCGCCGCACTTACTGCTAGCGTCCGCAGGACTAACGAAAGGCGTCAGCGATGAAGTGGCAGGGCAGGCAGCGCAGTTCCAATGTCGAGGATCGGCGGGGACAGCGCGCGGGAGGCGGACTCGGTGGCCTTGGCGGGCTGGGCGGCGGCCGCGGCGGCATTCGCATTCCCACCGGTGGAGGCGGCTCGCGCGGTGGCATTTCCGGCCTTATCGGCATCGTGGTGGTGCTGGGTATCATCTGGTTCGCCACCGGACAGAACCCGCTGGACCTGCTGACGGGCGGTTCGTCCATGGGACCCAGTTCCAGCGCGACCTCGACGCAGCTTCCGGCGCAGGGGCAGGACGAGCTGGCCGATTTCGTCGCCGTGGTGGTCAAGGAAACCGAGGATTTGTGGAGCGAGCAGTTCGCCGCCATCGGGGAGGATTATCCCGAGCCGAACGTGGTGCTGTTCACCGATCGGGTGAACACGGCCTGCGGGCTGGCCGACAGCTCGGTCGGGCCGTTCTATTGCCCGGGTGACAGCAAGGTCTATATCGATCTCAGCTTCTATGACCAATTGCACCGCCAGTTCGGCGCGCCGGGCGATTTCGCCCAGGCCTATGTGCTGGCGCACGAAGTGGGGCACCATATCCAGAACCTCACGGGCGTATTGCCCGAATTCAACCAGCGTCGCCAGGCCATGAGCCAGGAAGAGGCCAATGCCTATTCGGTGCGGGTGGAATTGCAGGCCGATTGCTATGCCGGCGTCTGGGCCAATTATGCAGGCCAGCAGAACCTGCTCGAGCAGGGCGATATCGAGGAGGCGCTGAACGCGGCCAACCAGATCGGCGACGATACGCTGCAAAAGCGCATGCAGGGCTTTGCCGTACCCAAGACGTTCAACCATGGCACCTCGGCGCAGCGCAAGGCCTGGTTCGAGCGCGGTTACCAGTCCGGCAGTCCGGGTGATTGCGACACGTTCAACGGCGCGGTCTGAAACGAACCGGATGGAATCTGGGGCGTTTCTCTCCGATCCGAGGAGGCGTTCATGCAAGGCAATCTGGCGGCTGTTTCATTCGCATATTTCGCCGATGACGGCCGGTTTCCGAACAGCAATCTGCCTGTGGTGATCTATCGGCAGGCCTTGGACGCCGAGACGGTTTCAGCCGAGGCGCTGGAGGGGCTGTTCGAGGAGAATGGCTGGCCGGGTCAGTGGCGGGCCGGAATATACGACTACGATCATTACCATTCCACCGCGCATGAATGCCTGGGCATAGCGCGGGGTTCGGCGCGGCTGCGGCTGGGTGGACCGGAAGGGCGGGACGTGGCTGTGGCGGCCGGCGACGTCGTAGTGCTACCGGCAGGGACGGCGCATCGCCGCATCGGCGCCGAGGGCGATTTCCTGGTCGTGGGCGCCTATCCGCCGGGCCAGGACTGGGACTTGCTGAAGGGCGAAGAGAGCGACCGGCCGGATGCGAACAAGCGCATCGCCGCCGTGCCCCGGCCGCAAACGGACCCGGTCGGGGGGCAGGGCGGGCCGCTGCTCGAAAAATGGCGCTAGCGCGCCGTGGCTTGTGATGGACCTCCGATGAGGGCGGGAGCGTTCTGCCTCGAGTAGAGGAGAGCCAAAATGGACAAGATCAAGCAGAAGGGGCTGGCCCGGCGTGAGGAAGCCGAAAGTCCCGACGAGGATTCGAGCCCCGCGCGCGTGAAGGACCGGCAGCGCGAACATAAGCCGCGCCCCGAAAACGACATGCCGGGTGCGGATGGACCGTTATCGGCGGGTGCGGACGAGGATACTTACGACTAGAACGGCCCCGCTCCCGGGAGGAGCGGGAGCGCTAACTCCAACCGCTTAGAGGGGCGATTGGAGTTAGCTGATCTCGATGACGATCTTGCCCCGACCGTGGCCGGTTTCGAGTTCGTTATGGGCGGCCACGATCTGGTCCATAGGATAGGTGCGGCGGACCTGGGGCCTGAGTTGGCCGCTGGCAGCGAGGGCGAAGAGTTTGGCGATGCGGGCGCCGCTACGCGTACCCTCGATGCCGCGAATGCCCAGGGCCTTGGCGCGCGGATCGGCAATCGAAGTGATGCGGTGGAGGGAGGCGCCAAGCGTCATGGCGAGATCGAGCGCCTCGCCGCCCGCGCAGTCGAGCACGGCAGTCACCCCGTTGGGAGCCGCTTCGGCCAGGCGCTGGGCGAGACCATCTCCATAGGGCAAGGCGATCATGCCCAGCGAGCGCAGGTAATCCTGATTGGCGGGGCTGGCGGTGCCGATGACGGTAGCGCCGCGCAGGCGGGCGAGCTGGCCGGCAAAGGAGCCGACGCCGCCGGCTGCGCCGACGATCAGGAAGATGTCGCCGGGTCCGATCGCCAGTGCATCCATGACGGCATCGGCGGTTTGCGCGGTGCCGCCCATGGTGGCGGCCTCGGCAAAGCTTAGTTCGTCGGGAATGGCGGCAATGTCGGTGGCGGCGACCGTGATGTAGTCGGCAACCGCGCCAAAGGAGCGGCGCCCGGCGACGCGGTCGCCCATGGCAAAGCCGGCCACGCGGTCGCCCATGGCAAAGCCGGCCACGTCCCGATCCAAGGCATCGACCACGCCAGCGAATTCATTGCCGGTGGTGAGCGGCAGGCTCATGCCGGCCGGGATAGGGATGTCGCCAATGCGCGCGCGACGGTCGAAGGGCTGGATGGCCGCCGCCCGGATCCGCACACGCACCTCCCCTTGCATCGGCTCGGGTATGGGGATGTCTTCGATCGAGAGGACTTCGGGACCGCCGAAGTTCGCAAAACGAGCGGCGCGCATGGCTTCTCCTTGAGCCGGGTCAGGCAGCGGCGCCGGGGGCCGTGTATTCTGGCTTTTCGGGCAGGCCCTTCTGCTTGCGTACGTGGTTGAGGAAACGCGTGAACAGATAATGGCTGTCGCGGGGACCGGGGCTGGCTTCGGGGTGGTATTGCACCGAGAAGATCGGCTTGTCGTCGACGGCGAGACCGGCATTGGAGCCGTCGAAGAGCGAGATATGGGTCTGGGTGACGCCGGCGGGCAGGCTCTCGGCATCGACGGCGAAACCGTGGTTCATCGAGGTGATCTCGACCTTGCCGGTGGTGAGGTCCTTGACCGGGTGATTGGCGCCGTGATGGCCCTGGTGCATCTTGGAGGTGGTGCCGCCGAGCGCCCGGCCGAGCAATTGGTGGCCGAGGCAGATGCCGAAGATGGGCTTGCCGGTTTCCATCAGCTTCTGGATAGTGGGCACGGCATATTTGCCAGTGGCGGCCGGGTCGCCCGGGCCGTTGGACAGGAAGATGGCATCCGGATTATGCGCCAGCACGTCGGCGGCGCTGGCCGTGGCGGGAACCACGGTCACCTTGGCGCCCTGATCGGCCAGGCAGCGCAGGATATTGCGCTTAGCGCCGTAATCGATGGCGACGACGTGGAAATCGGGATTGTCGAGCGTGCCGTAGCCCTTGTCCCATTGCCAGCCGGTCTGGTCCCAGTGGTAGGTCTGGGCGGTGGTGACTTCCTTGGCGAGGTCGAGCCCTTCGAGACCAGGAAAGGCGTTCAGCTCGGCCTTGATCGAGCCGTCGTCGAACACGCCGGTGGGCTCGTGGGCGATGACGCCGTTGGGCATGCCGTTTTCGCGGATAAGGGCGGTCAGGGCGCGGGTGTCGATGCCGGCAATGCCGATGATGTTGCGCTTCTTGAGCCAGGCATCGAGCTTTTCGGCGGCGCGATAATTGGAGGGATTGGTGATGTCGGCCTTGAGCACGACGCCGCGCACGCCCGAAAGGGCGGCCATGTTCACCGTCTCGATATCTTCGTCATTGGTGCCGACATTGCCGATATGGGGGAAGGTGAAGGTAATGATCTGCCCGGCATAGGAGGGATCGGTCAGCACTTCCTGGTAGCCGGTCATGGCCGTGTTGAAGCAGACCTCGCCGGCGGCGTGGCCAATGGCGCCGAGCCCGAAGCCCTCCAGGCGCGTGCCGTCGGCCAGAATCAGTACTGCGGTCGCGGGTTTCTGCTGCCAGCCGGTCACGATGGGTCTCCAAGCTCGGGTTTGTTCAGGTCGCGCGCCAAGAGCGGTGGCGGGAAGCCTCCCCAGGAGACGCGGCGAAGATGTCGGTTGAGGCCTCCTCTTAGAAGGCCGTGACGGTCTGCGCAAGTGGCGCGGGCCGCGTTTCTTGCCTATATGGGGGCGACAGAATGCATAGCAAGGAGCGAGCTCACATGCGTGAAGACATCAGCGAAGGGCTCAAGCAGGCGCTGAAAGCCCGGGACCAGCGGCGCACGGCGACGCTGCGGTCGATCAACGCGGCCATCAAGGATCGCGATATCGCCAATCGTGGCGACGGCAAGGGGCCGGCTACCAATGATGAGATTCTGGCCATGATCCAGAAGATGGTGAAGCAGCGCGAGGAAAGCTTCGCCATCTATGCGCAGGCGGGCCGGGCCGACCTGGCCACGGTGGAAAAGGAAGAGATCGACATCCTCAACGAATTCCTGCCCAAGGGGCTGAGCGAGGAAGAGGTGAGCGCCGCGATCACGGCGGCGATTGCCGCGACCGGCGCCGAAGGGCCCAAGGACATGGGCAAGGTGATCGCCCAGCTCAAGGCCGATTATCCGGGGCGGATCGATTTCGGCAAGGTCAGCGGCCAGGTGCGGGCGGTGCTGAGCGCCTGAGCCGGAGCGTCCGCCTACGCCACGAGCCGGAGCGCGGCCAGGTGGACCTGGTTGCGACCGGCGCTCTTGGCCCGGTAGAGCGCGTCGTCGCCGCGGCGCAGCACCGAGAAGAACGTCTCCTCCAGCCCGCCAATGGCGAGGCCGGCGCTGACGGTGGCGATCTCGTCCTTGTCGCCGATGGCGATGTCGAGCGCGGCGAAGGCGAGGCGGACGCGCTCGGCGGCCAGGCGCGCCGCATCGGCGTCGAGGCCGGGCAGGATGACGCAGAATTCCTCGCCGCCCAGGCGGGCGATGATATCGGTGTCGCGCAATTGGGTGCGCAGGACATCGGCGAATTTCTGCAGCACCAGGTCACCCTGGGCATGGCCGAGCCGGTCGTTGATCTGCTTGAAATGGTCGAGATCGAACATCACCACGGCCAGGCCGGTGACCTTGTCGGTTTCGCCGAAGCGGCTGAACAGCGCGCGACGATTGAGAACGCCGGTGAGGGAATCGGTATTGGCTTCGTCACGGTGGCGGCGGGCGGCGCGGGCATGGTGCAGCGTCAGCGTGATGGCGCCGATACCGGTGAGTCCGACCAGTGACAGGATGGAATTGGCGTCCTCGGCCCAATTGCTGGGCGGGCCATCCAGCACCCAGCGCTGCTCGGCGAACAGGACGGCGGCGCAGGCGAAGAAGGACAGCGCGACCAGCGTATAAAGCGTGGCATTGGCGATCATGGGCAGGCCCATGTCGCGGCGGCCGCGCCAATATTCCCGCCCGCACAGGAACATGATGATTCCGCCGCAAAGATTGAGCATGATCGTGCCGATGCCCGAATAGCCGGCCAGGGTGGGGATGGCCATGAGCGCGATGGTGGAAAGACCCACGACAAGCGGCGGATAGAAACTGGCTCCGGCGTCGCGGAACAGGCGGGAGCCCGAATAGATCAGCGAAAAGCCGGCCAGCAGCGCGGAAAAAGGCACGAGCTTGACCACGAGATCGTAGCGACCATCGCGCAGGCCCATGATGAGCAGGCCGAAGACCACCAGACCGATGCCGGCCGCGCCATGCACGAGATAGGATTGCTGACGCGCATTCAGCCAGCCGATCAGCAGCGCGACCATCAGGGAGGCGCTGGAGAAAGCGATACCGATCAGCAGAGAAGCGTTGTCCAGCATGGTCCCTGTGCCTGCCGCGCGCGTCGGGGCGCAGTGCCCTCTTAGCGCGAAAACTGCCAATGGACCCTTACCCGCGCCGCAGAAATGCGATGATAGTGAGCAGGACCTTACTCGGCGGCGGCAAATGCCGGCCGTGGCGGCGCGCTGCCGGCACGCTTTTCCAAGAGGGCCGAGATCGAGACGATGATGGCGGCGCAAGCCAGCGCCACGGTGCCGATCAGCGGCAGGGCCCGGTAGTCGAAACCGGCATCGAGCAGGGCGGCGCCGAGTATCGCGCCGATGGCGATGCCGACATTGAAGCCGGTGGGGATGAGCGAGGAGGTGAGGTTGGGCGCATCGGCGGCCCAGATCAGCATGCGCGATTGCAGCGGTGAGCCGAAGGCGAAATTGGCGCCGCCCCACAGGACCACGCCGATGGACATGAACACCGGATGCGGGCTGACGAAATAGAGCCCGGCAAAGAGCAGGGTCTGCACCGACAGGATGGCGATGAGCGAGGGCAGGAGCCGCCAATCGGCCAGGCGCCCGCCGATGAACACGCCGATGGTTGAGCCCACGCCATAGAGCAGCAGGATGATCGGAATGGCCCCGGTATCAAGGCCGGTGATTTCGGTCAGCAGCGGAGCGATATAGGTGAAGAGGCTATATTGGCCGATCATGACCAGCACGGCCACGAAAAGGCCGCTGGCCACCTGCTGCCGCCGCAGGGCGGAGAATTCGCGGCGGAAACCGCCTCCGGCGATCGCCGCGCCCGCATTGGCGGGCAGGGCGGCGGCGACGATCAGCGTGGCGACCAGGCCCAGCGCGCCCACGGCCCAGAAGGTGGCCCGCCAGTCCAGGGCATTGCCGATGGCGGTGCCGCCGGGCACGCCCAGAATGTTGGACACGGTGAGGCCCGCCAGGATGAGGGCCATGGCGAAACCACGCCGCTCGGGCGGGACCAGGCCCGTGGCGAGGATGAAGGCGATGCCGAAATAGCTGCCATGCAGGACGGAAACGAAGATGCGCGCCAGCATCAGCGTTTCGAAACTGGGGGCGATGGCGCAGAGCGCCTGGCCTAGGGTGAAGCCCGCACCCAGCAGCAGAACCAGGCGCTTGCGGTTGAGCGTCCTGGTGAGCAGGGTCAGCAGGGGGCCGCCCAGTGCGATGCCGATGGCATAGCCGGAAATGAGGAAGCCTGCCACGGGAATGGAGACACCCAGCCCCAAGGCGACGTCCGGCAGAACCCCGGCAATGACGAATTCGGCGGTGCCGAAGGCGAAGGCGGCGAGAAAGAGCGCGAGCAGCGGCAGGGACATGGCGGCGGACAAGGCAAGGGAATGGGCCTGCCTCTTTCCATGCCCCGGGCGGAAGGGCAATGCACAATTTGCCGATCCAGTTTTAGAAAAACTATAGCAGGCCGCCAGTTGGCGCGACTCCGAGAAGGGTTTAGGCTCTGGCTCGTGAGTGGCTGCGGCAGGGCCGCAAGGAGGCATGAAATGGCTGTATCGTCTCAAACTAAAAGACGTTTCGCGCTGGCGACCGCATTGCGCGGATTGCTGATGCTGCTGGGCGGCATCTATGCGGTCATCTGGCCGCTGGAAGCGCTGGCGGTGCTGGTGCTGTTCGGGGGCATCCTTCTTATCATCGACGGCGCGCTGGGCCTGTGGAGCCTGACCTTCGGCGGCGGCAAGAGCGGCAATTACTGGTTCGACGTGGTGGCGAATGCCGCCTCGCTGATCCTGGGTGTGCTCATCCTCATCAGTCCGTTCCTGGCGACGATCTTCACCGTCACCTTCATGTCCACCCTGGTGGGCATCGCGGCGGTCATCATCGGCGTCATGCAGATCGTGGTGGTGGTGCGGGAACGGGAAAGCTATGCGCGCATCTGGCCGGTGGTGCTCTCGGGCGTTTCCTATGTGCTGCTCGGGCTGGTCTTCCTGCTGTTTCCGCTGCTTAGCGCCTCGATCGGCATGATCCTGGGCGGCATCCTGCTGATCGTGTTCGCGATCGGCCTGTTCGGCTGGGCCTGGCGGCTGTATCAGGCCAGCAAGGCCTGATCTGGCGAGGGGCAGCCGAGGGTTTCACTCTCGACGCATCCTTTGGCGTCTTGAGGATGAATCGCCGCAGACGTTGGAACCAGCATAGTCCTCAAAGTGGGAGGCCAATGGGTTGGTGTTCAGCCCGACACGGCCTTTCCGCGCTCGGCCTCCTTTTGCAGTTCCGCGTTGACGATGGCGCCCAGCACCACGGCGAGCGCGGAATTGTACATCCAGAGCAGCAGCACGATGGCTGTGGTCAGCGAGCCGAACGTGGCTTCGAAATTGCCGATCTGCTCGACATAGAAGGAAAAGATGGCGCAGGCCGCCAGCCAGAGCGCTGTGGCCAGCAGGGCGCCGGGCCAAATCCATCGGGCGCGCTTGAAGCGCCGGTCGGGGGCGTAGCGATAGAAGGCGGCGATGGCGCCGGCGCCCAGGACCAGCAATAGCGGCCAGCGCAAGGCGAGGATCAGATCCTGGTCCTGGCTGAACCATGGCAGGGTGGAAAAGAAGGCGGGAAGGCCGGCGACCAGGGCCAGGATGACGAGCAGGGCGAGGCCCGCCAGGAAGGTGACCAGGATCGAAATGAGGATGGCGGCCAGGATGCCCCGCTTTTCCTCGCTCGAGCGGGTGCGGGAAATGGCGTACATCAAGGCCGCCACCCCGCGCGATCCGCTCCAGGCGGCGACCAACAGCGAAATGGCGAGGCCAATGCCCAGGCCGGTATTGGATTGGCTGGCCAATTGCGACAATTGGCCGGCAATGGTCTGGAGCGCCATGTCGGGCACGATGCCTTCGAGCCTGTCCACCATATCGGCCATGAACGAGACCGGCATGAGCAGGCCGACGAGAATGATGATGGCGCTGGCGGCCGGGAAGAGCGAGAGGAAGCCGAAATAGGCGACGCCAGCGCAATGCATGGTCGCTTCCATGCGGGTCATGGCGGCGAATATACGCCAGAAGACGCGGCGCCAGCGAAAACGGCTTGTCGGGACAGGCGATTTCATGGCCGGTGCCGGCGTCATATCAGTCATCGTGCCGGATCAACGGCAGAGCAGGCCCGGGGTTGCGCCGGGCCCTTCGTCTTGGCCGGAATCTTTGCATCCGGTGGTATGGAAATTCCTTGCCAGGCCTCTAAATCCAAAGACGCCGCGGCGCGCTAGCGGTAAATCACTTCAACACCGGCCACGTTTGCATCCTGCCGGAGGATTTCCGCGCCTTCGGGCAGGGTCAGCTCGACATTGCCATAACCATCCCAACGCGGCTGCAAATCGGCCTCGGCGCCGATGGAGATGAAGCTGGCGGCGTCGAAGGGGACATCCTCGCCCGGCGGGACGAGCGCCGCCTGAATATTGGGTTCGGTCGGACCGCAGGCGCGGGAAAAGGTCACGAGGTCGAACTCGCCATTGGGAGCGGTGACGCGCTGATGCTCGGTGACCACGCATTCGGGCAGGAGGTCGTTGACGAACCACAGGGTCATGCCGATGGCCAGGGCCGGACCCAGGGTGAGGGCCAGCAGGACAGCGGGAGACATGGTCGAGGAACGAGCCATTGGCGGTGTCTTTCGTTACGGCTGGAGCGCGGCGGGGCGGCGTCCATGCTTCTTAGTCCAGGCTGTGGGCGCCGGTCTACCGTCGCTTGACTCGGTGCTAGGCGTGAGTACATATCGTGAACGTTGAGGGGGCGGACATGGCGGGGCGGGTTTTTCTTCGAGTTCTGGCGCGCGGGGTCGCCATTTTCATTTTCGTCCTGGCGGGGTCCGGCTGTGTGGCGATGCGGCCGCCGGTGAAATTGACCACGCCCTTCGATGCCCAGGCCGCTTCGTTCATCCATGCCAGCGGACGGACCAAGGTCAGCGGACAGGCCTTCGTGCGCGAGAACAGCGGCAAGCTGCTGCGTGCGGTGGGGACCGACGCGGTGCTCATTCCGAAAACCGCCTATGCGGACGAGCGCATCGCGGCGCTTTACGGCGATCAGAACCGGTTGCGCTATGGCGTGAACATGCCCAAGCCCGACCCGCTCTATGAGCAATATATGCGCAGGACGGTGGCCAGTTCGGGCGGATCGTTCAGTTTCGACAATGTGGCGGATGGCCAATATTACGTCGTCGCGATGATCCACCTGCCGAGCAAGGTGTCGTTCCTGCAATTTCCCATTCTCGAACGGGTCAATGTCGTCGGCGGGAAAAGCGTACGGCTGGTAATGCGGGGCTATTAGTCCTTTGTTGGGGGGGCGGCTTGACGGATAGCGGGGATAATCCCGCGTGATGCTGGTGACTTGGGGCGGCCAAGCGCCTATCTAGCTAGCATGCGCTTTTCCGATCAGTTCCTGGACGAGATCCGCCAGCGCCTGCCGATCACGCAGGTGGTGGGCGAGCATGTGTTGTGGGACAAGCGCAAGAGCCAGCCCGGCAAGGGCGACATGTGGGCCTGCTGCCCGTTCCATGCCGAAAAGAGTCCGAGCTTTCACGCCGATGACCGGCGCGGCATCTATCATTGCTTCGGCTGCGGCGTTTCGGGCGATCATTTTCGTTTTCTGACCGAAAAAGCCGGGATGAGCTTTCCCGAGGCGGTGGAAAAACTGGCGGCCATGGCCGGGGTGCCGATGCCGGCGCGGGACGAGCGCAGCGAAAAGCGCGAGGCCGAACAGCGCACGCTGGTCGATGTCATGGAACTGGCGACCAAATATTTCGAGGCGGCGCTGGCGCATAATATCGGGGCGCGGGCGCGCGGCTATCTGTTCGAGCGCGGCGTGTCTCCGGCAAGCCAGACCCGGTTCCGCATCGGTTTTGCGCCGGACAGCCGCAATGGGCTCAAGGAGCATCTGGCGGCCAACGGTGTTTCGGCGCAGGCGATGATCGATACGGGTCTCGTCACCAGCCGCGATGACGATCCTCTGACCTACGACCGGTTCCGTAACCGCGTCATGTTCCCGATCACCGATTTTCGCGGGCGGGTAATCGCCTTTGGCGGGCGGGCGCTGAGCCCGGACGTGCCGGCCAAATATCTCAACTCGCCTGAAACGCAGCTCTTTTCCAAGCGGCAGACGCTTTATAACGGCCAGTCGGCCCGGGCGGCGGCGCGCGAGGGGGCGACGGTGATCGTCGTCGAGGGCTATCTGGACGTCATCGCGGCGGTGGCGGCGGGTTTCGAGGGGGCGGTGGCGCCGCTGGGCACGGCGCTGACCGAGGAGCACGTGCAATTGCTCTGGCGCATGAACGACAACCCGGTGCTCTGTTTCGATGGTGACAAGGCGGGGCTCAAGGCGGCTGAGCGCGCGGCGAACCTGGTCCTGCCGCATCTCAAGCCCGGCAAGAGCGTCAAGATCGCCACCCTGCCCGAGGGGCAGGACCCGGACGATCTGATCAAGGCGCAGGGCAGGGGCGCTTTCGCAGATGTGATCGAGAAGGCGCGAAGCCTCTCCGACATGGTTTGGAGCCTGGAGACCGGGGGCGGGCTAGTGCCCGAGGCGCCCGAAGAGCGCGCCGCCCTGCAGGCGCGACTACGCGAGCGGGCTAATTCGATCCAGGATTCCACCGTCCGGTTCCACTACAGCCAGGCGTTCGACGAGAAGATCAAGGCCTTCTTCGCGCCTTTGCGGCAGGGGGCGCGGGAGAATTGGCGCGGCGGCGGCAAGCCGGCCTATGGCCAGAGCGGCGCCTATGGCTATCCGGCGCGGGGGACGCCGCGGCTGGTGGTTTCTGATACGCTCAAGAATTCCAGGCTGTTGCGGCCCAGCGCGGTGGCCGATGCCTCACCGCGCGAGGCGACGATCATCCTGACGCTGGTGAACCATCCGGCGCTGGTGGAGGACAAGTTCGAGGCGCTGGCGGCGCTCGATTGCGAAACCGGCGTGGCGCAGAAGGTTCTGGGGGACATTCTGGCGCTGGCGGTGCGGCATCACGATATTTCGGCCGAGGATTTGCGCGCGGCTCTGGGGGTGCGCGGGCATGGCCCAGCGCTGGACCGGATGGCCGACAGCCTGACCCGGCAGGGCGTGTGGCAGGTGGGGCCGGAAACGGCTCGCGTGGACGCGGAGACCGGATTAGGTCATGCGCTGGCCTTGCATAACAAGAAAGTTCAGCTAAATAGGGAACTGAAAGCAGCCGAAGCCGCGCTGGGCGAAGACCCAAGCGAAGAAACCTTTGAAAGGCTGCGTGACATCAAGAACCAGATTACCACTGTCGATGGCACAGAGGCATTGATCGAAGGATTTGGTTCGCTATCGGGACGCGCAACTCGCAGTTTTTAGGGGAGTTACCCTGAGGGCGGCGACGATGCGCGATTTTGCGTTACGGCGAATCACTCGTCTGACGCAGTCCGAGGCGACCAGATTGGCGTGGATCGTTAACGGTCCGGTGACCAAACCTTTACCTTGTCTTGAGTTGTCACCACCTATGACACAGCCGGGACCGCCCCGCCCATGGGTCCCGAGGAGTAAATGATGGCCACCAAGGCAGCGAACAAAGTTTCCAAGGATACCGAAAAGCCGGAATCCGGCGCGCCTGAGACGTCAAATGACGGCCCGCTGATCGATCAGAACGATGCCGCGGTCAAAAAGCTGATCAAGGTCGCCAAGAAGCGCGGCTACGTCACCTATGAAGAACTCAATGCCGTGCTGCCCTCCGATGAGGTCAGTTCCGAGCAGATCGAAGACTTCATGTCGATGTTCTCCGAAATGGGCATCAATGTGGTCGACGAGGACGAGGTCGAAGAGACCGAAGTCGAGAAGGACGAGGACGACAGCGGCACCGAAGTCGCGCCTTCGACCGGCACCGCCGTCGCCAGCACCTCCAATACCAAATCCGGTTCCGACCGCACCGACGATCCCGTGCGCATGTATCTGCGCGAGATGGGCTCGGTGGAATTGCTCAGCCGCGAGGGCGAAATCGCCATCGCCAAGCGCATCGAGGCCGGCCGCGAGACCATGATCGAGGGCCTCTGCGAGAGCCCGCTGACCTTCCAGGCCATCATCATCTGGCGTGACCAGCTCGCCCAAGGTGAAATCCTCTTGCGCGACATCATCGACCTCGAGGCCACCTATGCCGGCCCCGACGCCAAGCAGGCCGCGCCGGAAATCCCCGTGGCCGCGCCCAAGGCCGAGCCGGAGCCCGTCAAGGAAAAGGCCAAGGCCGCGCCCAAGCGCGCCTCGGGCGATGACGAGGACGATTACGTCCCGGAGGAGCCCGAAGCGCCGCAGGATCCGGTCGAGGACGACGACGACGAATTCGACAATGCCCTGTCGCTCTCGGCCATGGAAGCCGAGCTGAAGCCGCAGGTGGTGGAGACCTTCAACCGCATCGCTGAGGCCTATGGGCAGATGCGCGAGATGCAGGATCGCCATGCCGAAGACCGCACGGCCACGGTGTCGGAAGCGGAAACCAGCAAGCTCGGCGCCCTGCGCGCCGAAGTGATCACCGACGTCAAGTCGCTGTCGCTCAATGCCGGGCGTATCGAAAGCCTGGTCGAGCAGCTCTACGACATCAACAAGCGCCTGGTGCGGCTCGAAGGCCGGCTGCTGCGCCTGGCGGAGAGCTATGGCGTCAAGCGCGAAGCCTTCCTCGAAAACTATTACGGGCGCGAGCTCGATCCGAGCTGGGAATGGTCGCTGGAAAGCTTCGAGGGCAAGGGCTGGGCCGAATTCGCCCGCCGCGAAACCGATACCATTGCCGATATCCGCCGCGAGATTGCGACCCTGGCGACCGAAGCCGGCCTCGACATCGGCGAATATCGCCGCCTGGTGCACAAGGTGCAGAAGGGCGAGCGGGAAGCGGCCATCGCCAAGAAGGAAATGGTCGAGGCCAATCTGCGCCTCGTGATTTCCATCGCCAAGAAATACACCAATCGCGGCCTGCAGTTCCTCGATCTGATCCAGGAAGGCAATATCGGGCTGATGAAGGCGGTCGATAAGTTCGAATATCGGCGCGGCTACAAATTCTCGACCTATGCGACCTGGTGGATCCGTCAGGCGATCACCCGGTCGATTGCCGACCAGGCGCGCACGATCCGCATTCCGGTGCACATGATCGAGACGATCAACAAGATCGTGCGCACCAGCCGCCAGATGCTGCATGAAATCGGCCGCGAGCCGACGCCGGAAGAACTCAGCGAAAAGCTGCAAATGCCGCTCGACAAGGTCCGCAAGGTCCTCAAGATCGCCAAGGAGCCGATTTCGCTCGAAACGCCGATCGGCGACGAGGAAGACAGCAACCTGGGCGATTTCATTCAGGACGTGAATGCGATCCAGCCGATCGATGCGGCGATCCAGTCCAACCTGCGTGAAACCACGACCCGGGTCCTGGCTTCGCTCACGCCGCGTGAGGAACGCGTGCTGCGCATGCGCTTCGGCATCGGCATGAATACCGACCACACGCTGGAAGAAGTGGGCCAGCAGTTCTCGGTGACGCGCGAACGTATTCGCCAGATCGAGGCCAAGGCCCTGCGCAAGCTCAAGCATCCCAGCCGGAGCCGGAAGTTGCGGAGCTTCCTCGACAATTAGGAGCGGCCCAATGGCTGCACCTCTCAAGCTCACCTCTCTACGCGCCACCATTCCCTTCAAGCTGGTGGTGACCTTTTCGGACGGCACGTTCGGGACCTTCAATGCGGCGCCGATGCTGGCGGAGCGGGGCGAGGGGACCGAGCCGCTGCGGGATCGGGCCTATTTCGCCAAGGTCGAACTGGTCAATGGCAAGCCCATCTGGCCGAACTATTTTGACATCTCGCCGCTTTGGTTGCAGGAGGAGATGGACAGGAACGGCGTGCTGGAGCGACCTCGCCCGGCGCGCGGACGCTAGAACGAGGAGAGGCCCATGTCGTTTTTCAAGAAGCTGTTCGGCGGTGGCGGCAATGCCGAGCCGGAAGGCGACAAGGTCCTGGGCGAGGAGAGCTATAAGGGCTTTCTGATCAAGGCCATCGAAATGAAGGCGGGCAGCGAATTGCAGCTCGCCGGCACGATCGAGAAGGATATCGGCGGCGAGCTCAAGACCCATCGCTTCATCCGGGCCGACCGCATGAGCTCGAAGGACGACCTCGTCGCCCTGGCGCTATCCAAAGGCCGCCAGATCGTGGACGAGCAGGGCGACGGCATTTTCCGTTAAGCCCCGAAAATATCCGCATTTGACGACCGCGAGCCGGCCAGGCTCGCGGTTCTGTTTTGAAAGGACCTGTAAAATGGCCAAGAAACCCACTGCCCGCACCGAATTCGTCATGTTCGACGTCATCTATGAAGACGGCAGCCAGCGCTCCAACCGCAAGGTGGATGCGAGCCTGCTCGGTGGCCTGGATGGCGACGAGCCGGCAAAGACCGCCATCATGGAGCAGGACCGCGCCATCTCGGAAAAGTCCGGCATTCCGCCGCTCGCCATCAAGTCGATCAAGCGCAGCGGGAAGTGATCAGCCCAGCGCCTTGTCTACGGCCGGTTTCACCACCGTGCCGTAAAGCTCGATGGCCTTCATGACCTGATCGTGGGGCAGGGTGCCGACGCTCAATTGCACGCCGAGACGGTCGTGTCCGAACCATTCGTGCTGCATGAGGATCTTGTCGATGACCTGCTGGGGCGAGCCGACGTAGTAAGCGCCCTCCGGCTCGGCGCCGGCATCGAACTGGACCCGAGTGGTCGGCGGCCAGCCGCGCTCAGCGCCGATGCGGCTCATCGTGACATTGTAGGCCGGAAAGGCGATATCGCGCGCCGCCTGGCTGTCCTGGGCGATGAAGCCATGGCCGGAAATGCCCAGTTTCAGCTTGCCTGCATCGTGGCCGGCCTTGGCGCCGGTCTGGCGATAGAGATCGGTGAGGGGCTGGAACTGGCGGGGGCGCCCGCCGATGATGGCGATCATCAGCGGCAGGCCGTAATAGGCGGCGCGGGCCACCGAATTGGGCGTGCCGCCCACCGCGATCCATAGCGGGAGCGGGTCCTGGATCGGCTTGGGAAAAATTTCGAGGCCGGGAATGGGATTGGTGTGCTTGCTGCCGGGCCAGGCGACCTTCCCGCCTGGCGGATATTGAGCAGCATTTCCAGCTTTTCCTCGAACAGATCGTCGTAGTCGTTGAGGTCGAGGCCGAAGAGCGGGAAGCTCTCGATGAAGGAGCCGCGGCCGGCCATGATCTCGGCGCGGCCATTGCTCAGCAGGTCGAGTGTGGCGAATTGCTGCCAGACGCGAACCGGATCGTCCGAGCTCAGCACCGTGACAGCGGTGGAAAGGCGAATGGATTTGGTACGGGCCGCAGCGGCGGCGAGAATGGTCACCGGCGAGGAAGCGACATAATCGGCGCGGTGATGTTCGCCCAAGCCGTAAAAGGCCAGCCCGAGTTGGTCGGCCAGCTCGATCTCCTCGATCAGGTCATGGAGGCGCTGGGCGGGCGATTGAAGGCGATTGCCGTTCAGCGGGTCCGGCGTGTTTTCGGCAAATGAATAAAGTCCGAGTTCCATGGCATGTCTCCTTGCGCGCAGATGTGGACGGGGCCGGCCCTGGCTGCAAGAACGCACATGGGTGATACCGCGCGGCGGGCGCCGCGCGGCAGAGGGCTCAGACGTTGGTGCCGCTCGGCGTATAAGCGAAGGGCGAAGCAGGCGTCGGCGCGGGCTGGGGCGCCTTCTCGCCAGCGCTCTTGTGGATTTCTGCCACCAGGGCGGGGTCCAGTTTCAGCTTGGCCGCCAGAGCTTCGAGATAGGCCTGCTCGGCAGCGGTGTCTGCGCTGATGGCGACCAGCGAGGCGGCGTAAATCTCGGCGGCATGCTCGGGCGTATCGGCGCGGGCGACGACGGCGTTGATGTCGAGCGGGGTGGAGAGTTCGTCGAACACCCAGGCCTTTTCCTCGGCGGAGAGCGGCATGGTCTTGAGCCGTTCGAAAATGGCTTCCTTTTCGTTGGCATCGATGCGGCCATCGGCCTTGGCCGCGGCGATCATGGCGCGAACCAGCGTCTTGCCGAGTTCTTCCTGGCCCGCATTGTCAGCGGGGGCCGGTATGAAGGCTTCTTCGGCGGGGGCGGGGCCGGCATTGGTCTGGTTCTGCTGATAATTCTGCCAGGCCTTGTAGGCGAGGCCGCCGACGGCGGCCATGGCCCCGACCTTCACGGCATTGCCCAGAAGCTTGCCCGGCTTGCCGCCGGACAGCAGCATGCCGGCGGCAAGCCCGGCGGCGCCGCTCATGGCGGTCCTCTGAGCGTTCTGGTCGGTCTGCAGGGTCTTGAGAATCTGGTCGATATTGAACATGGCGGCTCCCGTGGTTTGCCGGAAGATGGGTATGGAGGGGCGGTTTGGCAACCTGCATGGCCGACAAGTATGGCGGGTTGGAGGAAGCCGGCAAAGCCGTTGACCCAATAGGAAAGACCCCGGTGGGGCGCCGGGGTCTTCTAAGGCCTTGGAGGGAGGAGCCAAGGCCGAGCTGATATGAGTGCTTAGTTGGCCGGGGCAGCCGGTTCAGCAGCCGGAGCAGCCTCGGTGGCCGTGCCGGCCGGGGTTTCAGCCGGGGCCGGGGCAGGCGCGGCGTCAACGGCCGGAGCCTCGGTCATCGGAGCGGGTTCAGGAGCCGTCACCGGAGCCGGCGTTTCGGTCATCGGGGCCGGAGCCACGGCGGGGTCGGTCACGGCAGGGGTGCCATTGACGTCAACGGTGGTCGAGGGGCCGGAATTGGCCGAGAAAACCAGGTAGCCGATTGCCAGCAGAGCCAGAGCAACGATGATCCCGACGAACCAGCCGGTACCATTGCTCTCACGGGTATAGACGGTACGGTCGCCGTCACGGGTGTAGACAGTATCGCGTTCGGGGGTAGCCATCATTTGCTCCTTTGTTTCAACGCTGGCTAAGAAACGCCGCCCTCGCCGGAGAGTTCCCGGAAACGTGAAAAGGCTTCAAAACTTCGTTTTTGCGGGTAATAACTAATAGGATTCAAAGTGTTGTGCGCCAGACCGGATCGTCTCAGCCTTTGTTTTTTTTGGCTTTTTTGAGATTTTATCGGCGAGGGCGGCCGCAGAACGAAGAAAGGCCGGGCTGGAGCCCGGCCTTTCGGTGCGATGCGCCGGCGCTTAGCGGCTGGCGACGGTGATCAGCGGCGTGATGCGGCGGATGGTGACGCGACGGTTTTCGCGTTCGGCCGCTTCGGTGCGGATCTTGAGGTAGCGTTCGCCATAGCCCTGGGTGGCCAGGTTTTCCGGGGGTACGCCGTAGAAGTCGGTCAGCACGCGGGCGACCGTGGCGGCCCGCAGGTCCGACAGGCGCAGGTTGGAAATATCCGAACCCACCGCATCGGTATGGCCCTCGATCAGGAAGGTCTCGTTAGGATTGCGCTCCAGCAGGGCCAGCATGGCGTTGGCCACATGGGAGAGCGAACGGACCTGATCGCGGCCGATGGTGGCGGCGCCGGTATCGAAGGTGAGGTTGCCCACTTCGAGCTTGCGGACGCTGTCACGGATACGGGCAGAGCGCTTGACCTCATCGATGGAATAGATGCGGGCGACCTGTTCCACCGGCGGCTGGGCGAAGAAGCGTTCCAGCTCCTGCTCGTCCGCATAGCGGGCATCCAGCACGTAATCGCGCACCGGAATGTTCAGCCGCAGCGGCGGCAGGTCGCGACCCGGATCGTACCAGGTATCGAGCTGGTTGCCATAGCGATCGTCGAAATAGGCCAGCACATATTCCCGGCCATTGGGGTCGATGCGCGAGCGGCGCAGGATGTCGCCGTTGCGGTTGCGCACGGTGACGATCTGAGTGCCGTCGGGGCGGGTGATCACCTCACGGACGCGGCCATTGGAGAGATTTTCGTAGTAAATCTCGTCCTGCCGCGGATCGTAGAAGCGATCGGTATCCTGGCCGATCGAATTGACGATCAGCTGGGTACCCACCTGCAGGATCACCTGGGCGATGGCATCGCCGGTGCTGGTCTGCACTACCGGCGCCTCGACCACGGTGACATTGTTCTGCTGGCCGATATTGGTCTGCGTCACATTGGTCGAATTGTCGATATTGGTGACGTTGTTGGTGATGTTGGTGATGTAATTGTTGACCACTGTCTGGTTGACCGTGGTGTTTTGCGTCGCCTCGATCACCGTGCCTTCCTCGGCTGTCACCGCGGCGATGGGCTCGGCGGCCAGAGCGCGGACCTCCTCGGACTGGGCTTCCTCGTCGCTGGCCGGCGGGGGAGC
>Ga0160493_100082_pt1 | contig 73649 bp, 72 predicted proteins | sample DID2MG_2_FD_108262 | JGI IMG/M metagenome (GOLD analysis project Ga0160493, IMG submission 108262) | Enriched soil microbial communities from UW Madison campus, WI, USA - DID2878_E24_FP2 MG | ecosystem: Environmental > Terrestrial > Soil > Unclassified | place: USA: Madison, Wisconsin | collected... | reverse complement strand
GCGCTACCTCGGCCTCGTCCTCTACGACGCGGACAAGGTCACCGAAGCCGCGAGCGTCCAGGACGAGCACGAGCTCCTGGCCTCCCAGCGCGCCGTCTTCCTCGACCCGAACGACCCCGACGTCATCGCCGCCGCGCGCGCGGAGGGGATCCCCGAGGACTGGATCACCGCCGCGCAACGCTCCCCCATCTGGGACCTCATCACGAAGTACGAGGTCGCCCTGCCCCTGCACCCCGAATACCGCACCCTGCCCATGGTCTGGTACATCCCACCCCTGTCCCCCGTCGTCGACGTCGTCACCGCGTCGGGCAACGACGGCGAAGACGGACGCACCCTGTTCGCCGCCATCTCCCAGCTACGCATCCCCCTGGAATACCTCGCCGGCCTCTTCACCGCGGGCGACACCGCCCCCGTCGAACGCGTCCTGCGCCGCCTAGCAGCCATGCGCTCCTACATGCGCGACATCAACCTCGGCCACGACCCCAACGAAGAGACCGCGGCCGCGGTCGGCATGACCGGTACCCAGGTCCAAGACATGTACCGCCTCCTGGCCATCGCGAAGTACGAAGACCGCTACGTCATCCCCACCGCCCACACCGAGATCGCCCGCGAGCTCGACGAACTGTCCTGCTCCCTGGACTACGACGGCGGCCCCGGCATGGGCGGCATGGGCCTGACCGGCGGCGGGCCGTTCGGCGAGACGTCCGGGAGCCCGGTGCCCGTCGCGGTCGAGAACTTCCACGTCCTCCAGTCGCGCCAGACGGCGGACTCCCCGTACGGGCCCTCGACGCCCGGCCGGGTGAACCTCCTCAACTGGGACGGCAACGGCCGCCCGCCCGGGCTCTTCCCGCCGGGCGAGGGGCCGGAGCCCGGCGACGTGTCCGGCGCACCGGGCGGTGTCACGCCCGGGAGCCCCGGCTCGCTGCCCGGGGGTCGGCAGGACGCGCGCCACGACACGATCCCCGGCCCGTCGGCGGCCGGTGGGTCACCGAGCGGACCGGCGGGCGGACCGGCGCCCGGCAACGGGCCCGGCGTCGAGCCCGACGGGGGTACCCGATGAGGACGCGATCGCTGCTCCCGACCCCTGCGCTGCGGCCCGGAGCACGACCGCGCGGGCCGCAGCCCGACCGCCTGGCCCCGGTCGCGGCGTCGGGCACCCAGCGCCGCACGGCCCACATGGCCGCGTCCGTGCTGCTCGCCTACCCCGACGCGGACGTGCTCGACGCGGCCGTGGCCGTCCGGGCGTCGACGCCCGGGCTGCCCGCACCGGTCCGCGAGCGCCTCGACGCGTTCTGCGACGTGCTGCCGGCGTCCGCGGACGCGCAAGGCCTGCGCGAGCTCCAGGCCCGCTACGTCGCGACGTTCGACCTCAAGCGCAAGTGCTCGATGTACCTGTCGTACTACGCCGCGGGCGACACCCGGCGGCGCGGGACGGCGCTCGTCGCGTTCGTCGAGGCGTACCGGGCCGCAGGCTGGGAGGTCACGGGCTCGGAGCTGCCCGACTACCTGCCGACCGTGCTCGAGTTCTCCGCCCGCACCGAGGGCGACGACGCGACGATCGCGGCAGGGCTGCTCGCCTCGCACCGCGACGGGATCGAGGTGCTGCGGACCGCGCTCGAGAGCATGGCGAGCCCGTGGACCGGCCTGGTCGAGGCGGTGTGCCTCACGCTCCCGCCGCTCGACGAGCGCACGCAGCAGCGGTACGTCGAGCTCGTGACGGCGGGGCCGCCCGCCGAGCTCGTGGGGATGGAGCCGTTCGCGCTGGAGCCGTACGGCGCCGGGGCCGGCCGGACCGGAGGTGCGGTGCGATGAGCGGGGTGAGCACGGGCGAGATCCTGCTGTGGGTCGTCTTCCCGTACGTGACGTTCGCGGTGTTCGTCGTGGGGTCGGTCTGGCGGTACCGGTACGACAAGTTCGGCTGGACCACGCGGTCGAGCGAGCTCTACGAGAAGCGGCTCCTGCGGCTCGGGTCGCCGCTCTTCCACTTCGGGCTGCTGTTCGTGATCCTCGGGCACCTCATGGGCCTCGTCATCCCCAAGTCGTGGACGGAGGCGGTGGGCATCAAGGAGGTCGCCTACCACTTCGTCGCCACGTACATGGGGTCGATCGCGGCCGTCGCGCTCGTCGCCGGGCTGCTCATCCTCATCTACCGGCGCCGCACCACCGGTCCCGTCTTCCGCGCGACGACGCGCATGGACAAGACCATGTACGTGTTCCTCGCGGCGTCGATCCTGCTCGGGTCGTGGGCGACCGTGCAGACGCAGCTCCTCGCCGGCGGCCACGGGTACGACTACCGGGAGACGATCTCGCCCTGGTTCCGGTCGCTCTGGTACCTGCAGCCGCAGCCCGCGCTCATGGAGGGCGTGCCCGCGGCCTTCCAGCTCCACATCGTCGCCGCCAACGTGCTGTTCATCCTGTGGCCGTTCACGCGGCTCGTGCACGCGTTCTCCGCGCCCGCGCCCTACCTGTTCCGCCCGTACGTCGTGTACCGGTCGCGCGACGCGTCGGTCGCCGCCCGCGCCCCGCGGCCGGGCTGGGACCCCTCGGAGCGCCCGCGCGGGCGGTGAACCCCGGCGCCGGAGCCGGACCAGGAAGCGCCAGGTCAGCGGCAAGAAGCCACCTCGTCGCGTGCAGGACCCGCCGAGCGCCACCGGGTGAAAACGCGACGACGGTGACCACGGGACGCGCCGGCACGCCCTCCTTCCAGGGGCGGTCACCCCGACCGTGACCGTCACCCGGAAGAGGTTCGAGCATGTCCACCACCGCCCCGACGACCGCCGGTCGTCCCCGCGTCGTCCGCCCGTCAGCGTCCTCGACCACGCCCGTCGCCCGTCGCCGCGTCGCCGTCCTGCCCGCGCGGCTGGCCGGCCGCGTCGACGCCGCCGTCGCCGCCACCGCGCGCTTCCTCACGCGCTGGTCCGTCCCCGCGCTGCACGTCGCCCTCGGCCTCGTGTTCCTCGGGTTCGGCGTCCTGAAGTTCTTCCCCGGCGCGAGCCCGGCGGAGTCGATCGCGGCGCGGACCGTCGAGACGCTCACGTTCGGCCTCGTCGGTGGGACCGCGGCGGTGCTCTTCACCGCGGTCCTCGAGACGTTCATCGGCCTGACCCTCCTCACGGGCCGCCTCCTGCGAGCCGGGCTGGTCGCCCTCGCCGTCGCGATGGCCGGCATCCTGTCGCCGATCGTGCTCTTCGCCGGCGAGCTGTTCGGTCACGGCATGACCCTCCTGGGCCAGTACGTGCTCAAGGACCTCGTGCTCGTCGCCGGCGCTGCCGTCGTGGCGGCCGTCGCCCTCGGTGCCCGGCTGAAGCTCGACGCATGACACCCAGGCGCTCCCACGCCTTCCCTGACCCGACGAACAGGACCCCGTGACCGGCACCGGTCACGGGGTCCTGTCTGTCGGGGCGCCGACCACGCCGTCGCGAGGTAGAGCCTCCGGTCGCGACGTAGAACACGGCGAGCTCTCTCACGACCGGAGGTTCTACCTCAGGGGGAGGCGGCCGCGTCAGGCGAGCGCGCGCTCAGGAGTCGAGGGTCGCGAGGACCTCGTCGACGGCGGACCAGAGCTGTCGTCGCGCGTCGAGTCCGGCGGCGTCCCGCGCGGCGTCACCGGTGGAGTACTCGATCCACGGTGGCGTGGAGACGTCGTGGCCCGCGCCCTCGCCCACGATCGCGACCGTGGTGCCCTGCCCGCGTCTGTCCAAAGCTCGTTCAGCACGACGGAGGTACCCGCACGAGTACCAGACGTCGTCCTCGGTCCCGCACGCGAGGATCACGGGCCCGGTGATCGAGTCGACCGGGATCCGCGCCGCGGGATCGGCGTCGCTCGCTGCGGTCCAGTCCGCCGAGCACGGAAGGGCCTCACCGCCGAGCGTCCACGCGGAGACGGACGCGTCCGGGTATCCGCACATGACCGCGTCGGCACCGACCGGGGCGATCGCACCCTGCACGAGGTCCGGCCGGTTCGCCGCGAGCCACAGCGCCATCTCCCCACCGCGCGACGCACCGAACGCGAGCACGGCGTCGCCGTCCACGCCCGGCTGGTCCCGGAGCCACGCGAGCGCGTCGAGGAACGTCTCCACCGGCACCTCCTCGAGCGCGGCCGGCTGGTCGACGCCCTGGAAGTAGCCGATCCCGAGGGCCGGGTACCCCAGTCCGGCGATCGCCTCCGCGAGCACCCGCCCGCCCTGCGACCCGCCCTCGGACCCGCCGAACGCGAGGACTGCGGGCCGCGGATCGTCGGCGGAGAGCCCCTCCGGGACCGCGTACGCCCCGGGGAAGCCCTCGGGCCCGGTCTCGTGCACGGTGATCTCGGAGGTCGGCGTCGGACCCTGGGCGGGGGCCGCGGCGGCGTCGGGCGCGAGCGTGGTCGGCGCCGGCTCCTGCGGCGTCGCGCCCCCGGTGCACGCGGCGAGCGCCGCCGCCACGAGGGCCGCCAGCACGCCGAGCGCCCTGGTGCGGCGGGCAGAGCGGCCCGGTCGAGCATCACGCCGTCGTGAGAACATACGGCACCCTAACAAACGCCCTGCGAGAGCCACGTGGCCGGTCGCCGTCCCGCGACCTGGCGCGAGCACGGCTCTCGGTCGAGCGATGCACGGACGTTCGAGCGATGCACGTCCAGGTGCGTCTCTCCGGCGCACGTGCATCACTGAGCGAGCACCCTCGCGGGCTTCCATGGTCCCGCGAGGTGACACTCCGCAGGTGCGGGTCTATCGTCGCCGTCATGCCGCACTTTCGGATTCGTGAGGCCGCGAGCCTGCTCGGGGTCAGCGACGACACCGTCCGCCGATGGGTCGACGCCGGCGACCTCGCCGCGAGCGTCGACGACGCCGGGCGCAAGGTCGTCGACGGCGCGGAGCTCGCGCGCTTCGCCGTCGCGCAGTCGCACCCGACGCCCGACCCGTCCGGCGTCGCCCGCTCGGCGCGCAACCGGTTCGTCGGGATCGTGACGGGCGTCGTGAGCGACACCGTGATGTCCCAGGTCGAGATGCTCTGCGGGGGCCAGCGCGTGGTCTCGCTCATGAGCACCGAGGCCGTGCACGAGCTGCACCTCGTGCCCGGAAGCCTGGCCGTCGCGGTCGTCAAGGCGACGACCGTCATCGTCGAGACCCCTGGAGGAACCGCGTGAGCGTGTCCGCCCGCCCCCGCACGGCCGCCCGCACGACCGCCCCGCGACGCCACGTCCGAGGAGCCCTCGCCGCGCTCGGGACGGGGGTCCTCGTCGCCGCGCTCGCCGCGTGCGGCACCGGCGCGGGCGCGGACGCCGGGGACGACGCCGCGTCGTCGGACGCCGCCACGAACGCCGCGAGCACGCCGGCCGAGGAGCGCACGCTCACGGTCCTCGCCGCGGCGTCGCTGCGCGACGTGTTCACCGATCTCGCGGCCGACTTCGAGGCCGAGCACGAGGGCGTCACCGTGGCGCTGTCGTTCGCCGGGTCGTCCGACCTGGGCGACCAGATCCTCGCCGGGGCACCGGCCGACGTCTTCGCCTCCGCGGACGAGCGCACCATGACCCGGGTCGTCGACGCGGGCGACGCGTCCGACCCCGTCGCCTTCGCGACGAACACGCTGACGATCGTCACCCCGCCCGGGAACCCCGCCGGCGTCGAGACGTTCGCCGACCTCGCGCGCGAGGACGTCAAGGTCGTCGTCTGCGCGCCGGAGGTCCCGTGCGGCGGCGCGACCGACACGGTCGCCGAGGCCGCGGGCGTCACCATCCACCGCGTGAGCGAGGAGGCCAACGTCACGGACGTCCTCGCCAAGGTGACGTCGGGCGAGGCCGACGCGGGCCTCGTGTACGTCACGGACGCGACCCTCGCGGGCGACGACGTCGACGTGGTCGAGGTGCCCGAGACCGACGCCGCGCTCAACGTCTACCCGATCGCGCTCGTCGCGGCCGCCGAGGAGTCGGGCCCCGAGCAGGTCGAGCTCGCGCAGGCCTGGATCGACCTGGTGACCGGCGACGCCGGGCAGTCCGCGCTCGCCGCGGCGGGCTTCGGCGCCCCGGACGCGGCGGCGCCGTGACGACCGCACCGTCCCGCAGGCCCTGATGCGCGGGCTCCCCCGCTGGGTCCTCGTCCCGGCACTGCTCGGCGCGCTGTTCGTCGTCGTCCCCGTGGTGGCGATGGTCGCGCGCGTCGAGCTGACGCCGGGGCCCGACGGGACCGGCGGCTTCTGGGCCCTCGTGACGTCCCCGGCCGCGGTCGACGCGCTCGGGCTGTCCCTGCGCACCGCGCTCGTCGCGACGCTGTGCTGCGTGCTGCTCGGCACGCCCATGGCGCTCGTCCTCGCGCGCACGACGTTCCCCGGGCAGCGCGTCGCGCGCGCCCTCGTGCTGCTCCCGCTCGTCCTGCCGCCCGTGGTCGGCGGCATCGCGCTGCTCCACACGTTCGGTCGCCGCGGGCTGATCGGCCAGCACCTCGAGGTGCTGGGGATCGAGATCGCGTTCACCACGACGGCCGTCGTCATCGCGCAGACGTTCGTCGCCCTCCCCTTCCTCGTCCTGAGCCTCGAGGGCGCGCTGCGCACGCAGGACACGCGCCTCGAGGACGTCGCCGCGACGCTCGGCGCCGGCCCCACGACGGTGCTGCGCCGCGTGACCCTCCCCCGCGTCCTGCCGGGGCTGCTGTCGGGCGCGGTGCTCGCGTTCGCGCGGGCGCTCGGCGAGTTCGGCGCGACCATCACGTTCGCGGGCGCGCTCCAGGGCGTCACGCAGACCCTGCCGCTGGAGATCTACCTCCAGCGCAGCGCCGACCCGGACGCCGCCGTCGCGCTGTCGTTCGTGCTCGTGGTGGTCGCGGTGCTCATCACGGCGGCCGTCCACGGCCCGCGCGTCCTCGGCGGTCCGGGGCCGCGCACGACGAGTCCGCGGCGAGACGCCGGGGACGCCCGAATGCGGGACACACTGCCCGACGGCGGCCCGCTCGTCCGGGAGGTCGTCTCGCCCAAGAGCAGCGACGCCCGGGCGACGGCAGCCGCCGCGCTCGCCGTGCGCGCCGTCGTCCCCGACCGCGGGCTCGACGTGGACCTCGCGCTCGCGCCGGGCGAGGTGGTCGCGGTGCTCGGCGAGAACGGGGCGGGCAAGTCGACGCTCGTGCAGGTCGTCGCGGGGCTCGTCCCGCCTGGGGAGGCACCCGGCGCCCGGGTCGCCGTCGGGGACGACGACGTCACGCGCGCCGCGCCGCGCCGTCGCCGGCTCGCGTGGCTGAGCCAGCGGCCGCTGCTGTTCGAGAACCTGTCGGTCGAGGACAACGTCGCGTTCGGCCTCCGGGCGCGAGGCGTGCCGCGCACCCGGGCCCGGCGCGAGGCCCGGGCCGCGCTCGGGCACGTCGGCGCCGCCGACCTCGCCCCCCGGCGCGCGACCGACCTCTCGGGCGGACAGGCACAGCGCGTCGCCATCGCCCGGGCGCTCGTCACCGACCCGCGCGTGCTGCTGCTCGACGAGCCGCTCGCCTCGCTCGACGTCGGCGTCGCGCAGCACGTGCGGTCGGTGCTGCACCACGCGCAGCGCGAGCGGCCCCGCACGACGCTCCTCGTGACCCACGACCTGCTCGACGTGCTGCTGCTGGCCGACCGCGTCGTCGTGCTGGAGGACGGCCGCGTCGTCGAGGACGGGCCCGTGGACCAGGTCCTCACGCGGCCGCGGTCCCGGTTCGCGGCCCGCCTCGCGGGCGTCAACCTCCTGGCGGGGAACGTCGTCCACGTCGCCGTGCCGGAGCCCGTCGCGATGGGGAGCCTCGGGCTCGGGACGGAGCCGGGCGGACCGGGCACCAGCGGGCCGGGCATCAGCGGGTTGGGCACCAGCGGGCCGGGCACCAGCGGGGCGGATACCGGCGGGGCGGACGCGGCTCTGGCCCCGACCGAGGTGGGGCCGGACGAGGCGGCGGCAGCACGCGAGGTGACGGTCGCCGTCGACGGAGCGGAGGTCCGCGTGCGCGGGACGGCGGACGAACCGCTCGCGGTCGGGACCGGGGCCGTCGCGGTGTTCGAGCCGCGCACGGTCGCCGTCCACCGGGCGACGCCCGAGGGCAGTCCCCGCAACGCGTACCGGGTCGTCGTGACGAGCGTGGAGCCGCACGGGCCGCTGCTGCGCGTGTGGGGTCGCGTGGCGGGCGAGGACCGCGGCGGCCGGGCCGCAGTGACGACGACCGCCGTCGGGCACGACGCCCCGCACCTCGCCGCCGACCTCACGCCGCGCGCCGTCGCCGAGCTGCGCCTGACCCCGGGCGAGCGCGTCTGGTACGTCGTCAAGGCCGCGGAGGTCCGCGTCCACCCCCGCTGACCCCCTCCTGCCGAGGTAGAGCCCTGGTTCGCCGGGGTAGAGCCCTGGTCATGACCAGGGCTCTACCTCGCGCGACCTCGGCTCTACCTCGGCGGATCGTCGTGTCAGACGGCGGCCGGTGCCTCCGGCGCGAGGGCGGGCGCCGTGTCGTGCGGGACGGGCCGCGCAGCGCGGGACCACTCGCCGCCGCGGGCACGGACCGCGACGAGCAGGACGACGAGCCCGACGGCCGTCATCGCGGCGCCCGCCCACAGGGGCGACGTGAAGCCGAGCCCGGCGGCGATGGTCAGGCCGCCGATCCAGGCGCCGAGCGCGTTGCCGACGTTGAAGGCGGCGATGTTCGCGCCCGACGCGAGGGTCGGCGCACCCTGCGCGAAGGACATGACGCGCATCTGGAGCCCGGGCACGGTCGCGAACCCGAAGGCTCCCATGAGGACGAGGCTCACGACGGTCATGACCTGGCTCGTCGCGGTGAGCGCGAAGACGCCCAGCACCACGGTCAGCGCCGCGAACAGCACGACGAGCGTCGTGCCAAGCCGGCGGTCGGCCGCGCGCCCGCCGACGAGGTTGCCGACGAACAGCCCGCCGCCGAACAGGACGAGCAGCCACGGGACCGACGCCGTCGTGAACCCGCCCACCTCGGTGAGCGTGAACGCGATGTACGTGAACGCGCCGAACATCCCGCCGAACCCGAGCACGGTGATGGCGATCGAGAACCACACCTGCGCGCTGCGGAACGCGGCGAGCTCGCCGCGCAGGCCGGTGCTGCCCGACGCACGGTCCGTCCCGGGCGAGGCGCTGCCGTCGGGTGCGGGGACGCCGTCGGGCGACCCGACGCGCGACGGGACGAGGAGCGCGATCCCGGCGAGCGCGACGACGCCGATGGCGGTGATGGCCCAGAACGTCGCGCGCCACCCGGCGGCCTGGCCGAGGAACGTGCCGAACGGGACGCCGAGCACGTTCGCGATGGTCAGCCCGGCGAACATGATCGAGATGGCGCCGGCGCGCTTCTCGGGCGCGACGAGGCCGGCCGCCACGACGGCGCCGATCCCGAAGAACGCGCCGTGGCACAGCGCCGCGACGACGCGGCCGAGGAGCATGACCTCGTACGTCGGCGCGACGGCGGACAGCAGGTTGCCCGCGATGAACAGGACCATGAGGCCGAGCAGGGCCTTCTTGCGGTCGACGCGCGTCAGTGCGGCGGTGAGGCCGATCGCGCCGACGGCGACGGACAGCGCGTAGCCCGAGATGAGGTAGCCGGCGACGGACTCGGTGACGCCGAAGTCGGCGGCCACCTCGGGCAGCAGGCCCATGATGACGAACTCGGTGAGCCCGATGCCGAAGCCCCCGATGGCGAGGGCCCAGAGGGCGACTGGCATGACGATCTCCTGGTTCCGGGAAGGTGCGGGTCTCGCGGGCGGGGCGCGGCGCGGGCCGGGGCGCGCGCCGGCGCGTCAGCCCTCGAAGGTGTCGGGGTGCGGTCCGATGCGACCGCCCGCGTCGAGGGCGTCGATCGCGGCGACCTCGTCAGCGGTGAGCGCGAAGCCGAGGACGTCGAGGTTCGACGCGATCCGCGCGGGGGTCACGGACTTGGGGATGACGACCGTCCCCTGCTGCAGGTCCCAGCGCAGGACGACCTGGGCGGGCGTGACGTCGTGGGCGGCGGCGACGCGGACGACCGTCGGGTCGTCGAGGACCGTGCCCTGGCCCAGCGGGCTCCACGCCTCGGTGACGATCCCGAGCTCGGCGTGGACGTCGCGCAGCGCGCGCTGCTGGAGCGCGGGGTGCAGCTCGACCTGGTTGACGGCGGGCGTCTCGCCCGTCGCCGCGACGACCGCGCGCAGGTGCGCGGGCTCGAAGTTGGAGACGCCGATCTCGCGGACGAGGCCCGCGTCGCGGGCCGCGACGAGACCCTCCCACGCCTCGACGTACCGGCCGCGGGCGGGCGACGGCCAGTGGATCAGGTAGAGGTCCAGCCGGTCGAGCCCGAGCAGCTCGAGCGACCTCTCGAGCGCGGGGCGGACGGCGTCGCGGACGAGGGAGTCGATCCACAGCTTGCTCGTGACGAAGACGTCGTCGCGCGCGAGGCCGGACTCCGCGAGAGCGCGACCCACGCCCGCCTCGTTGCCGTAGACCGCCGCGGTGTCGACGCTGCGGTACCCCGCTTCGAGGGCGAGGCTCACCGCTCGCGTGGTCTCGGCGTCGGGCACCTGGAAGACGCCGAAGCCGACCTGCGGGATCGAGGTGCCTCCGCGCAGGGTCGTGCGGGGCATGGTCGTGGTGGTCGAGGACACGGGAGGGCTCCTGAGGGACGATCGGGACGGGATCGCGTTGCACACGCGTTCACCTGGCGTCTGCACTTGTTGCAGACGCGCGCTATCGATAGTTGCACACGCCGATTAGTTGCACAAGCGCTATAGTTGTGACGGCACGCACGCACTGAGGAGGACCCCATGGGCATCGCCGACGACGCCGTCGAGATCCGCGCGCAGGGCTGGCGCACGCTCGCCGCGCTGCACGGGCTCATCGACGCCGCGCTCGAGCGTGCCCTGCAGTCGGAGCACGACCTCTCGGTCGTCGAGTACACCGTGCTCGACGCGCTCTCCCGGCAGGACGGCTGGCACATGCGCATGCAGCAGCTCGCGCGCGCCGCCGCCCTCTCCCCCAGCGCGACGACCCGGCTCGTCAACCGGCTCGAGGACCGCGGCCTGCTCACGCGCATCCTGTGCCAGGACGACCGCCGCGGGATCTACACCGAGCTCACGCCCGCGGGCGAGGCGCTCCTGCGCGCCGCGCGCCCCACCCACGACGCGACCCTCGAGGCGGCCCTGCACGACGCGACGGAGACGCCCGAGCTCGCGTCGCTCGTCGACGCGCTGCACGCGCTCCCGGCCTCCGCCGGCGCGAGGTAGCCCCGCCGGCTCCCGGCACGCCGTCGCCCAGCGGGTACGGCGCCGCCCGGGCAGGCACGCCGAGCCGGACAAGCGCACGCGTGAGGGTCCGGTCAGGGTTGTCGGTCGACCCCGCCGAGCGCGGCGCGGACCTCGCCGACGATCGCCGCCATCGCCGCCTCGGCGGCGCGCGGGTCGCCGTCCGCGACGGCGTTCGCGACGGCCTCGTGCTGGTCCAGCGCCTCGGGCACCGGGGACGCAGGCATGAGCCCCAGGTGCGTCCGTCCGCTGAGCACCGCGGCGACGACCCCCGCGAGCGCGCCGAACATCTCGTTGCCGCTCGCGCGCAGCAGGAGCTCGTGGAAGCGCACGTCGAGCGCGAGGAACTCCTCGAGGTCGCCCGCCTCGCCGAGCATCCGCATGCGCGTGGCCGCCGCGACGAGCTCGGCGCGCTCGTCGTCGGTCGCGTGGACCGCCGCACCCGCGGCCGCGAGCGGCTCGACGGCGTGCCGCAGCTCGGTGAGCGTGCGGAGCTGGGGGTCGCGGCCCGGGCCCTCGAGGCGCCAGCGGATGACGCGTGGGTCGAGCACGTTCCACTCCTCGATGCCGAGGACGACGAGCCCGACGCGCCGCTTGGACCGCACGAGCCCGAGCCCTTCGAGGAGCCGCATGACCTCGCGCGCGACGGTGCGCGAGACGCCGAACTCGGACCCGATCGACTCGAGCGTGAGCGGCGTGCCTGCCGGGACGTCGCCGCTGGTGATGCGACGACCCAGGGAGTCGAGCACGGTGGTGTGCAGGACCGTCGTCGCCATGCTCGCAGCCTAGTGGCGTCGAATGGTGCTATCAATCACTTGCCAAAGGTGCTACCAATAGCCCACAGTGGAGGCCAGCGACGACCACGACGGTCGCCGCCCGGGGAGCGGTCGGCACGGCGCCGACCCGCCCGGACGCCCCGCCCGACACGGAAGTCGACACATGGACACGGACGTCAGCACCACCGACCGGCCCGACGACGCCGGGAGCACCTCCCTGCCTCAGCACCTCGTCGTGATGGGCGTCGCCGGCTCGGGCAAGACCACCGTCGCGACGCTGCTCGCCCGCCACCTCGGCACCGAGTACGCCGAGGCCGACCAGTTCCACCCCGAGGCCAACATCGCGAAGATGAGCGCCGGGACGCCGCTCACCGACGAGGACCGGTGGCCGTGGCTCGAGGCGATCCGTGACTGGCTGAGCGCCGAGGCGGACGCCGGTCGCTCCGGCGTCGTGACCTGCTCCGCGCTCAGGCGCTCCTACCGCGACCTGCTGCGCACCGCGCGCGGCCGCGTCTGCTTCGTCCACCTCGACGGCAGCCCCGAGCTCCTCGCGGAGCGCATGGCGCACCGCAGCGGCCACTTCATGCCCACGTCGCTCCTGCCCTCGCAGCTCGCGACGCTCGAGCCGCTGTCCGACGACGAGCCCGGATTCACGCTCGACGTCGCCTCCACGCCCGAGCAGATCGTGGACGAGATCCTCGTGCGCACGCGGCTGAGCAGCGCGCCCGGCGCCCGCTGAGCGCGCGCCCGACCCGACCACCGACCACGACCGTCGACGGAGACACACCCATGCCCCCTGAGGACTGGACACAGACCCTGACCGCCGGACCGCTGCTCGCGATCGCCGCGGGCGCGATCGCGCTCCTGCTGTTCCTCATCATCAAGCTCAAGCTGCACGCCTTCGTGGCGCTCATCCTCGTCAGCCTGCTCACCGCCGTCGTGGCGGGCATCCCGACGGGCTCGGTCGTCGAGGTGCTCACCGCGGGCTTCGGCACGACGCTCGCGACCGTCGCCCTGCTCGTCGGGCTGGGCGCGATGCTGGGCAGGCTCGTCGAGACGAGCGGCGGCGCGAAGGTCATGGCCGACTTCCTCATCGGGAAGTTCGGCGAGAAGCGCGCGCCGTTCGCCCTCGGCCTCGCGTCGCTCATCTTCGGCTTCCCGATCTTCTTCGACGCCGGCCTCGTCGTCATGCTGCCCATCGTGTTCTCCGTGGGCCGCCGGCTGGGCGGGTCCCTCCTGCTCTACGGCCTCCCCGTGGCGGGCGCCTTCTCCGTCATGCACATCTACGTGCCGCCGCACCCCGGCCCGGTCGCCGCGACCGAGTTCCTCGGCGCGAACGTCGGCATCGTCATCCTCCTCGGGCTCGTCGTCGCGATCCCCACCTGGTACGTCACGAGCTACCTGTTCGGGCGCTACGTCGGGCGCCGCATCGAGCTACCCATCCCCGCGATCCTCGGCGAGGCCGACGAGGACCAGCTCGAGAACCCGCCGAAGTTCGGCACCGTCGTCGCGATCCTCCTGCTCCCGCTCGTGCTGATCTTCGCCAACACCGGGCTCGACGCGCTGCGCGCCGCCGGGACCGTCGACGCCGAGAACCCGGCCGTGCAGACCCTGCGCGCCATCGGCGCGACGCCGGTCGCGCTGCTCATCACGGTGCTCGTCGCGGCCTGGGTGCTCGGACGCCGACGCGGCGTCTCCGGGACGGCGCTGGAGAAGACCCTCGACTCCGCGCTCGGCCCGGTCTGCTCGGTCATCCTCATCACCGGGGCGGGCGGCATGTTCGGGGGCGTGCTGCGCGCGACCGGCATCGGCGACGCGCTCGCCGACGTGCTCGGCGACCTGGGGCTGCCCGTGATCGTGGCCGGGTTCCTCATCGCGGCGATCCTGCGCGTCGCGCAGGGCTCCGCGACCGTCGCGCTGACGACCGCCGCCGGGCTCATCGCCCCCGCCGTGGAGGCGGGCGGCTTCAACGCGGTCGAGCTCGCCGCGGTCGTCGTGTCCGTGGCGGCGGGCTCCGTGGTGCTCAGTCATGTGAACGACTCCGGGTTCTGGCTGGTCGGCCGGTTCTTCGACATGGACGTCAAGACGACGCTCCGCACCTGGACGGTCATGGAGACCGCCATCGGCGTCATGGGCTTCGCCATCGCGGCGCTCGTCTTCGCCGTCGCGTAGCGCGGCGCACCGCGAGGACCGCCCGGGCGCAGCGCCCGGGCGGTCCTCGTCGTCGTGGACGTCAGCTCCGGTCGGTGAAGACCGGGGCGTAGGCGTCGCGGTCCGCGAGCCAGGACTTCCGGCGGAAGCGCTGGAGCGTCAGGCCGAGGAGCGTGAGCAGCCCCGCCATCACGAGCAGGCCGAGGTCACCACCCGCACCGGTCGTGGCCAGGGCCGTCGGGCCCGACGCCGCGACGGTCGTCCCGGTGGCCGTCACGGCCACGGCACCGGCACCGGTGCCGACCGGGTGGAGCACACGGACCACCGTGCCGTCCGTGCCGTCCGTCGACCCCGGGTCAGCAGGGTCCGTCGGGTCCGTCGGGTCGGTCGGGTCGGTCGGGTCCGTCGGGTCCGTCGGGTCCGTCGGGTCCGTCGGGTCCGTCGGGTCCGTCGGGTCCGTGGGATCCGTGGGATCCGTCGGGTCCGTCGGGTCCGTCGGCACGACGGCGGCCGTCGGGCACGCGGCGGAGGCGTCACCCAGCAGACCGACGCCCACCCCGCAGACGGTCACAGGGACCGTCACCGGCAGGTCGACGTCGAGGTCGGGCAGCGCCCCGAGGACGCCGTCCTCCCCGAGCAGGCCGCCGTCGAGGAGCCCGTCGCCCAGCAGTCCGTCGTCACCAAGCACGCCGTCCAGCAGCCCGTCGCCCGAGGCGCCGCCGAGCAGGTCGTCCACCAGGCCGTCCTCGCCGAGCACCTCGTCGAGGAGCCCGTCGTCCCCGCCGAGCACGTCGCCGCCCAGGAGGCCGTCGCCGAGCAGGTCGTCCACCAGACCGCCGTCACCCAGGACGCCGTCCAGAAGACCCGTGCCGTCGGCGTCGCCGGAACCGGCCCCGTCACCGGGGCCCTCCCCGGCAGTGGCACCGCCCACCGTCGCGTCGCCGCCGACGCCGACCGCGACACCGGACACGTCCACCGGCACGGTCACGGGCACGTCGACGGCCACGTCCGCCGGAGCGGGCTCGGGGGCAGGCGCCGGGGCGGGCGCGGGCTCCGGAGCCGGAGCCACCGCGGCGTCGCCGAGGACGCCGACGGCGACGCCCGAGACGTCCACCGGGATCGTGACGGGCACGTCGAGGTCGACGTCCGCCGGGCCGGCCGGGGCGGGCTCGGGATCGGGGACCGGGGCGGGAGCCGGTGCGGGCGCCGAGGACGCCGTCGCGTCCCCGAGGGCACCCACCGCGACGCCGGTCACGGTGACGGGGACGTTCACGGGCACGTCCACCGACACGTCGGGAAGGGCCTCGGTCACCTGGCTCAGCGGAGCCTCGACCGAGACGTCCAGCCCGAGGTCGCCGAGGAGGTCGCCCTCGGCTGCGTGGGCCGCTCCGGCCCCGACGACCACGAGGCCGCCTGTGACGAGCGCTGTGCGCAGCGCGCGCCGAACGAAGGTGTGCATGATCGTTCTCTCTCCTGCTCAGAAGTGGCTGGCGCACGACGGCGCCGGGTCGCGTCTGCCGCGCTCGGGGCGCGACGCGAGCCACGTCAGGCAGGAGAGACGGGGACCTCGAAGAACGTCGAGGGGTGCTCCGACCGCGCGTCGTCGACGACGGCGGTCCAGGACGAGAGCGCGGGGGCGGCGGCACCGTGGCCGGGGGCGGCGAGGTCGCCGCCGGACCCGGCGCGCTGGGCGCTGCCGGAGGGCGCGGGTGCGGCGCCGAGCCCGCCGTCCGACGGCGTGCCACCGAAGGGTGTCGCGCCACCTGCGGGAACGGCGGTGCCGGGCGGAGCGTCGAGCGGGGCGAGGAGACCCCCGCCGCGTGCGCCCGCGGTCGGGGCGCCGAGCGCCGTCGGGCCCGCACGATCCGCACCGGGAGGGGGCACGGGCGGCAGCTCGCCCCCCGACGGCAGCGGCACGCCCGGTACGGCGGGCTCGGCCGCGGTCGTGCCGGTGCCGGGCACCGACGGGCCGACCGGGCCCGGAGCCTCCGGACCGGGCGCGGGCGCCTCGGGGAGCACGGGCGCGAGCGGGTCGAGCGGGGTGAGCGGCCCGGTCACCGGGCCGAGGACCGGGTCGGTGACCGGCGCCAGGACGTCGAGCACCGGAGTCAGCGCGTCCAGGACGGGCGTCACCGGGTCGAGCGCGGGCGACACCGCCCCGAGGACGGGGTTCACCACGGGGGCGACCGCCTCGACGACGGGCGTCGCGGCCGGCACGACCGCGTCGAGGACCGGCGTGGTCACGGGGGCGACGGCGTCGGTCACGGGCTGCACGACGGGCGCCACGGGCGCGACGACCTGCTCGACCACGGGAGCGACCGGCTCGACGACCTGCTCGACCACCGGGGCGACGGGTCGCACGACCTCCTCGACCACGGGTGCCGCCGGGGTCACGACCTTCTCGACGACCGGGGCGACCGGCTGGACGACGGGGGCGACGACGTCGCGCACGACGGGCTGGACGACGTCCTGCACGACCGGGTCGACGACGCTCTGGACCGTCGAGGTGACGGGCGACAGGACCTTGCCGAGGCCGAGCGGGTCGTCCGCGGCGGACGCGCCGCCCGCGGTCGCGACGGCGAACGCGAGGCCCGCACCGAGACTGCCGCCGGCCACGAGCGCGCGCACGAGCCAGCGGCGGGCGGCTGGTGCGCGCCTGCCCTGCGCGTCGTGCGTCGCGTCCATCGTGCGCCCCGTAGGTCGTCGGTGCGGCGAAGAGGCGGGCCGGCGGGCCCGTCCGGGGTCACGGTAGGCATGCGCCGGTGACGCTCACCACCGGAGCGTCCGATTTCACCCGACGGTTGCCCCGAACACCAGGCCGAGCAGGTAGGTCGCCGCCGCGGCCCCGAAGCCGATGCCGATCTGCCGCAACGCCCGCGTCAGGGGCGAGGTTCCCGAAAGCAGGCCGACCGTCGCGCCGGTCGCCAGGAGCGCGATCCCCACGAGCAGCGCCGCCACGCCGACCGCGACGAACCCGGTCAGGCCGAAGAGGTAGGGCAGCACCGGGATGAGCGCGCCCGACGCGAAGAACAGGAACGACGACACCGCCGCCCCCATGGCCGTGCCGTGCGTCTCGTGCTCGTCCGCGCTGGGCGGCGGGGCGATCACCGTCTGCTGCGTGTACGTCGCGAGGACGTCGGCGGCGTGGTCCTCGGCCTCGGCGGGCGCCATGCCGCGCGCCCGGTAGACGAGCGCGAGCTCGTTCGCGTCGACGTCGAGGTCGGGCAGCGCTGCGGACGCCTGCGGGCTGGGTGTCGACGCGTCGAGCAGCTCGCGCTGCGAGCGCACGGACACGTACTCCCCCGCGCCCATCGAGAGGGCCCCTGCGAGCAGGCCCGCGAGACCCGAGAGGAGGACGGTGCTGTTCGACGCCCCGGACGCCCCGATGCCGAGGATCAGCGCGAGGTTGGACACGAGCCCGTCGTTCGCGCCGAACACCGCGGCGCGGAACGTCCCCGACATGCGGTTGCGCCCGCGCGTCGCGAGCCCGCGCACGACCTCCTCGTGGATCCGCTCGTCGGCGGCCATCCTCGGCGTCGCGTCGGCGTCGGTCTCGTACGTCGAGCGCGCCTCGGCGCGCTGGGCGAGCGCGAGCACGAACACGCCGCCGAAGCGGCGCGCGAGCCAGCCGAGCGTCCGGGTGCGCCAGTCGCCGCGCAGGGGCTTGCCGACGTCGTCGCCGAGCAGGCCGAGCCAGTGCTGCTCGTGCCGTCCCTCCGCGTCCGCGAGCGCCAGGAGGATGTCTCGCTCCTCCCCGCTGCGACGGCTCGCGAGGTCCCGGTAGACGGCGGCCTCGGCGCGCTCGTCGGCGAGGAACCGGCGCCACCGGCGGATCTCCTGCGGGGTCGGCGCGTGCCCGACGGCGGTCGGCGGGCCGGGGGGCGACGCCTCCCTGGTCCGGTCCCCCACCGGGCGTTCGGACGGCGTGCCGGGCTGCGGCGCGGGTGTCGTGGGCATGCGTCCATGATGGCGATTTCCGGCCTCGCCGTGTTGCGCGCGGCCGAACGAGGTCCGGCGGGTCCCCCCGACCCGCGTTCCGGGCGCCCCCAACCTCGTGCCCGGCCCGTGGCCCGGCGTCGTGGTTGGATCGGAGCATGACCACTGGAGAGAACGAGCTGTCCCGCCCCGAGGTCGACGCGCCGGAGGGCCCCGCCCCGACGGAGCTCGTCGTCGAGGACATCACCGTCGGTGACGGCCCCGAGGCGACGCCGGGTGCGACCGTGAACGTGCACTACCTCGGCGTCGAGTACGAGACGGGCGAGGAGTTCGACGCCTCGTGGAACCGCGGGCAGTCGATCAACTTCCCGCTGCGCAGCCTCATCGCCGGCTGGCAGCAGGGCATCCCCGGGATGAAGGTCGGCGGGCGGCGCAAGCTCGTCGTGCCGCCGGAGCTCGCCTACGGCCCCGCGGGCGGCGGCCACCGCCTGTCCGGCAAGACGCTGATCTTCGTCATCGACCTGCTCGGCGTGTCCTGACCGACCACTGACGCGCGAGAGGGCCCCGGTCGTCGACCGGGGCCCTCTCGCTGTCTGCCCTCCCGGGCGTCGCCGTCGCGCGACCAGGTCCTACCGCGCGGAGCCGGGGCACGTGACCAGCGCCGCGTCCGTCTCCGGGGCGAGCGCGCCGGACGCCGTGCTCGCGACGGGTCCCGGCACCGGAGCGGTGTCCCGCTCCCGGCGAGCCGTCCGCAGGCGGACCACGGTGTCGACGAGGACACCGAGGAGGATCCCGCCGACGACGCCCACCACGACGGCGAGGAGCGGGCTGTCGCCGACCCAGGCGGCGGCGAGCGTGCCGATGAGGACCGAGTAGGTGGCCCACACGACCGACGCGACGGCGGAGAGCGCCATGAAGCGGCGGCGCGAGAAGCCCACGGCCCCCGCGGTCACGTTGACCGCCGTCCGCCCGACGGGGACGAACCGCGCGCCCAGGACGACGGACGCGCCGCGCCGGTCGAGGGAGCGGGTCGCCCACGCGACGGCGCGCTGACCGCGCGGGCCGCGCAGCACCGGCAGCGCGCGCGTGCCGACCGCCCGGCCGAGCGCGTAGGCGAGCTGGTCGCCGCACCAGGCGCCGAGCGCCGCGACGAGCAGGACGAGCCCCCAGGCGACGCCACCGCCGGACTGCGCTCCGACGGCGAGCATGACGATCACGGTCTCGCCGGGGATCGGCGGGAAGAACCCGTCGCCCGCGGTCGTCGCGAACAGCGTCGGCAGCGCCCACACCGAGTCGACGAGCGCGAGCAGCCACGCCTCGACCTGTCCCCACAGCTCCACGACCCACGCGACCATGCGTCCCAGCCTCGACCGCGCGGCCGTCCGGCACCATGGGGTATCCCCCCGGTTCTCCCCTGAGGCGACCCCGACCGGGCAGACCGCGGACACGTGGTCCGGCGACCCTCCGGTCCGGGGGACAATGTGGCTCGACGCATTCGCCTCCCCGCGCCGCAGCCGGCGGGCGGGGACGTCCGTGATCGAGGAGCGCTGTGATCACTGTCAGCACCGACGGCTCGTGCCTGAGCAACCCGGGCGGCGCCATCGGGTGGGCGTGGATCAACCACGACGGCACGTTCGACTCCGGCGGCGCCGTGAGCGGCACCAACCAGGTCGCCGAGCTGACCGCGCTGCTCCAGGCGGTCCGCGCGCACCCCGGGGCGGAGCCGCTGCTCATCGAGTCCGACTCGCAGTACGCCATCAAGTGCGCGTCCGAGTGGGTCGTCGCCTGGAAGCGCAAGGGGTGGCGCACCGCGGGCGGGCAGCCGGTGAAGAACCTCGAGCTCGTCCAGGCGATCGACCGGGTCATCACCGAGCGCGCGGGGCCGGTGCGGTTCCGCTGGGTGCGCGGTCACGTGGGCGACCCGTTCAACGAGCGCGCCGACCAGCTCGCGGGCCTCGCCGCCCAGGACTGGGCCGCCGGCCGGGGCGATCTCGACGGCACGCTCGTGCCCGAGCTCGGCGACCCCACACGACCGGTCGGCCGTGCGCCGGCCACCGCGCCCGTCCCGACCGCCGCCTCGCACGCCCCGGCACCCAAGCAGCCGACGCCCGAGCCCGCGTGGGACATGGACACCCTGTTCGACTGACCCCCCACCCGCCGAGCACGACCTTGGTGTCGTTATCAGGCGGATAACGACACCGACGTCGTGCTCGACGCCGCGCAACGTCGAGCTCGACCGTCGGCGGCGGGTGCGACGATGGTCCGGTGACCGTCCTGCCGCGCACGGGCCCCGGGCCCGCCGAGCACGCGGTCGGCGACCCTCCGGGCGCGGTCGCGCACCACGCGGTCGGCGAGCCGCTCGTCCGGCGCCTCCGGTCGGAGCGTCCCCTCGACCTGCACCTCACGCTCGGCCGGCTCTCCCGCGGGCCGTACGACCCGACGTTCCGCCGCACGCCGTCCGGGGACGTCTGGCGCACGACCCGGATGCCCGCCGGTCCCGCGACGTGCCGCCTTGCCCAGACCGGGCCGCGCGACGTCGTCGGGCACGCCTGGGGACCGGGCGCCCAGGAGGCGCTCGACGCCCTCCCCCACCTGCTGGGCGAGCACGACGACGACACCGGCTTCGTCCCGCCCGCGCCCCTGCGCGACGCGCACCGCCGCGCCACCGGGCTGCGCATCCCCCGCACCGGTCGCGTGCTGGAGGCGCTCGTCCCGGCGATCCTCGAGCAGCGCGTCCAGACGGTCGCCGCGTGGCGGTCGTGGGGCTGGCTCCTGCGCCGGTACGGCGAGCGCGCACCCGGTCCCGCGGGCGAGGCCGGGATGCTCGTCGTGCCCGACGCCGCCACGTGGGCTCGCGTCCCGTCGTGGGACTGGCACCGGGCGAACGTCGACCCGGGCCGCGCGCGGACCGTCGTCGCGGCCGCACGCGTCGCCCGCCGCCTCGAGGAGTGCGGCGCGCTGCTCGACGCGCAGGGCGCCGCCGCCGCGCACGCCCGGCTCCGGGCCGTCCCGGGCGTGGGCGTGTGGACCGCCGCCGAGGTGGCGCATCGCGCGCTCGGCGACGCCGACGCCGTGTCCGTGGGCGACTACCACCTCGCCAAGGCGGTCGGCTGGGCCCTCGTCGGCGAGCGCGTCGACGACGAGCGCATGCTCGAGCTCCTCGCGCCGTACTCCCCGCACCGCTACCGCGTCGTCCGGCTCCTGGAGCTCTCCGGGAGGGCGCAGGCCCCGCGGCGCGGGCCGCGTCTCTCGATCCAGGACCACCGCCCGAACTGACTGCGACGGGCCTCTCTGAAGACAGGAGAGAGTCGCCGGAACCTGGCGTTCCAGCGACTCTCTCCTGTACTCACGGGTTACTCGGGGAGCGCGCACACCCCGTCGACGCAGACCGCGGCGTCGTCCCCGCCCACGAGCGTGAGCGCGGGTGCGGTCTCGCGGTGCGGTGCGGCCGCGTCCGCGGCGCTCACGCTCATGAGCGTGGTGCGGCGCGGGTTCGCGATGGAGTGGTAGAGGTTCGTCGTGGTGTCGGTCATCTGAGGCCTCCTCGTGGGATCACGGGCGCCGGTGCACGTGTGGAGCCGGCGTCGGTGCGGGCTGCGTCCCAGTCTCGGTGATACCGAGTCGCAGGTCCACCGCACCGGGGTGTGAGATACGTCGCTCTCCGTACCTGATCTCGCAGAGCGGACAGCTCAGGCGGCGTCGCGCTCCGCGACGGCCTGCTGCAGCACCCGGACGAAGACCGCCGGGTCCTGGGCCCCCGAGACGCCGTACCGGCCGTCGACGACGAAGAACGGCACCCCGTTGATCCCGTAGGCGCGCGCCTGCTCGATGTCCGCCTGCACGTCGTCGGCGTAGCGGCCGTCCTCCAGAGCCGCGACGACCTCGGCGCGGTCGAGACCGACCTCCGCCGCGAGGTCCGCGAGCTCCTGGACGCGACCCACGTGGCGGCCCTCCTCGAAGTACGCCTTGAGGAGGCGCTCCTTCATCTCGATCTGCTTGCCCTGCGCCTTCGCGTGGTGCAGCAGCTCGTGGGCGGTGAGCGTCTTGGTGTGCTGGAGCGCGTCGAAGTCGTAGGCCAGGCCCTCGGCGGCGGCGAGCTGGGTCATCTGCCCGAGCATCTGCTCGACCTGCGCGCGCGGCATGCCCTTGTGCCCCGCGAGGAAGTCCACCTCGGTGCCGTCGAAGTCGACGGGCGTGTCCGGCGCCAGCTCGAACGAGTGGTACTCGATGTCGACCTGCGGGCCGTCGCCGGCCTCGGCGAGCCGACCGAGCGCCGTCTCGAGGCGCCGCTTGCCGACGTAGCACCAGGGGCACGCGACGTCGGACCAGATGTCGATCTTCACCGTGGGGGCCGAGGCGTCCGGCGCGGCGGGGCTGTTCGTCGTCATGTGACCGTTCAACCGTCTGGAGGACCGCACGATTCCCTCCCGGCCGACCTCACGGCGTGACGTTCGCCGCACGGTAGAGGTCCTGCAGCACCATGATCTCCGCGCCGTGGTGGATCAGCTCGCGGTTCATGTGCGCGACGAGGTGGACGAACGGCGCCTGCGCGTCGATCTCCGTCGCCTGGCTGAGCCCGACCGTGAACGCCCCCTCGTCCGGCAGCGCGTCCACCCCGGCCCGCCACCGGTCCACCTCGTGCCGCAGGCCCGCGACCGCCGGTCCGACCTCGCCCGAGAACGTCACCGCGTCGCGGCGGCGCTCGTGCGGCCCGAACGTCCACTCCCACCGCTCGAAGAACGCCTCGGTGAGGTGCGCGACGAGCCACGCGATCGTCCGCGGCTGCGGCGAGTCCGGCCCGTCGGGCCACTCCATCACCCAGTCGCCGACGCCGAGCGTGCGCGACGTGCGCTCCGTGCCACGGCGCACGACGCGCAGCGCGTCCGGCCCCGGCTCCCACTCGAGCTCCGCCTGGGTCAGCGTCGCGAGCCGTTCCGAGACCTCGAGCCACGAGAACCCGAGCTGGCCGCGCACGACCGCGAGCGTCGTCGGGACCGTGAGGATCGTCCAGTCGAACTCGGGGCTCCCGTACGCGATCTCCCCGTCCGCCGTCTCGTGCACCATCTCGCTCCCCTCCCCGCGGCCCCGTCGCCGCCCGTCCGTCGGTGTGCGCTCGACGCTAGCCGGACCCACCGACGCCTGCGCGCGAGAATGGGGTCGACCCGTCCCCGTCCCCCGGAGTCCTCGTGCGCGTCCGTCCCCGTACCGTCCTGCTCGTCGCCACCGGGATCGCCGTCGTCCTGCTCGGCGCCCTCGTCGTGTTCCTCGCGATCAACGGGGTCGACGGCGTCCCCGGCTGACCCGGCCGACGCGCGCTCCGGGCGTCCCGGGGTGATCCTGCTGGAGGACCCCACCAGGAAAGGCCGACCCGTGACCGCGACTGACACCACCCCCGACCCGCAGCTCGTCCTCGTGCGCCACGGGGAGACGGAGTGGAGCGCGAGCGGCCGCCACACCGGCCGCTCCGACATCCCGCTCACGGTCGCCGGCGAGCAGCAGGCCGTCGCGGCGGGCGTGTGGCTGCAGGGGTGGGCGGACCGCCGCGGGCGACGCCCCGCCGTCGTGCGCACGAGCCCGCGGCAGCGCGCCCGACGCACGGCCGACCTCGCCGGGTTCCCCGACGCGGAGACCGACGACGATCTCGCCGAGTGGGACTACGGCCCCGTCGAGGGCCGGACCGCCGTCGACGTCGGCGAACAGCTCGGCCACGAGTGGCTGATCTTCCGCGACGGCGTGAACGTGCTCGCCGCCGCGAACGGGCACCGCGGCGAGGAGCTCTCCGCGGTGGCGGACCGGGCCGGGCGCGTGCTCGGGCGCGTCGAGCCGACGCTGCAGGGCGGCGACGACGTCGTCCTGTTCGCCCACGGGCACCTGCTGCGCGTCCTCGCGACCGTGTGGCTCGGGATCGACCCCGGGCTGGGCGCACGGTTCGAGCTCGGCACGGCCGCGATCTGCCTGCTGGGCTACGGGCACGGGCTGCGCACGGTCGAGGGCTGGAACCTCTCGGCACAGGGCTGAACCCGGCCGGCCGGCCGACCGGCGGGACGACCCTCCCCGTGCGCACCGCGAGGTGGCACGATGCTGCCCATGGGTCTGAGCGAGAAGCACCTCACCGAGGGCGAGCACGTCGTCATGGAGCTCAAGGAGCACGCGAAGGCGCTGTTCTGGCCGTTCGTGCTGCTGGTCGTGCTCGTCGCGGCGGTCGTCGTGACGGTCGTGCTCGTCCCGATCGACGTCGTCCGCTGGGTCGTGGCGGGCCTCGCCCTCGTCGCGGCGGTCGTCTGGGTGTTCGTGCCGTGGCTGCGCTGGCGGACCACGGAGTACACCGTGACGAACAAGCGCATCGCGATGCGCTCGGGCATCATCACGCGCACCGGGCGGGACATCCCGCTCTACCGGATCAACGACGTGAACTACGAGAAGGGCCCGATCGACCGGATCTTCGGCTGCGGGACGCTCGTCATCTCCGACGCGACCGACAAGCCGGGCCTGAACCTGCACGACGTGCCCGACGTCGAGAACGTGCAGGTCCGCCTGCACGACCTGCTCTTCACCGCCGACGACGGCTCCGACGACGGCGAGTGGCCGCCGAACGAGCCGCCCCGCGGCCCGCGCGCCCCCCGCATCCCGCGCGCGGAGCGCTGACAGCGCGGCCCGCCGACTCCGGGAGGGTGGGTCGGCGGGCCGCACTACTGCCGCCAGAGGTCAGAGACCGCCGTCCGCGGAGACGGAGACGATCGAGCTGACCGACGGTGCGCTCGCGCGCGAGACGCCGCCCTTGGTCACCCAGGCGCCGTACGCCACCCGGACCTGACCGTTGGACACGTACTTCACGACGACACGCGCCCTCGTGCAGCTGAGGTTCGTGACGCTCGCCGTCGCCCCGTTCATGGTGGGGCCGTTGACGCGGCAGCCGATGACCGCGGCGGACGCGGCCGGCGCCGTGGCGGCGACGGCTCCGGTCGCGAGGAGACCTGCCACGAGGGCGGCGCTGAGGAACTTCTTCATGTCGTGCTCCCTGCTTGATCGACATTGATACGAGTGAGCGCTCAGCAGGAACGTAGTGGAGCGCGGCGAGTTTGTCAGCGGCCCGCATGAATGTGCCGACAGCCGTCCTAGATGGTGTCGTCGCAGGTGGGACGCGCGCCTGCTCAGTCCTCGATGCGCCGCCCGGCCGCGATCTCGGCGCGGGAGCGCAGCTCGTCGGACAGCCGGATGTCGCCCTCGAGGTCCGCGACGAGGAGCCGACGCGCGACCCCCGCCGCACGCTCCGGGTCCGCGCCGCGCGCGTTCCACGCCCCGAACCAGTCGGCGAGGGTCACGCCGTGCTCGGGCCGGTAGCAGACCGTCACCGCGTCCCCCGCCCGCAGCTCGCCGTTCCGCACGACCCGCAGGTACGCACCCGTCCGGTTCGCGGCGGTGAACCGCTTGACCCACCTGTCCTCGCCGAGCCGCCGCGCGAACGTCGAGCACGGCGTGCGGGGCAGGGTCACCTCCAGCAGCGCGGTGCCCACGGACCAGCGCTCCCCCACGACCGCCGCGCTCACGGGGATGCCCCGCACGCGCAGGTTCTCTCCGAACAGGCCCGGCGGGATCTCGCGCTGGAGCTGCCCGGCCCACCAGTCGGTGTCGTCCTGCCCGTACGCGTAGACGGCCTGCTCCTCGCCCCCGTGGTTCGCACGGTCGGCCTGGAGGTCGGCGTAGAGGCCGAGGCGTCGCACCTTCACCGGCCCGTCGACGGGCCGCTTGTCGATCGCCGTGACGCCGACGGGTCCGGCGTCGGGCAGGAGCGCGTGCACGCGGCACACGGCGAGGACCTCGCCCGTCGGCGCGCTGGTCGCGAGGGCGGTCACGGGCGCCGCACCGGGAGACGCGGGGAGGTCGGTCGGCGAGGCGGGTGCAGCGGGAGACATCCCTCGATTCTCTCAGCGGCCGGTGGCGCAGGACACCGGGGACCAAGGTCACGGGACCGTTCTCACCCCGCACGGGTAGCGTCGGCGCCATGAGCGCCACCCGTCCCTCGCGCTGGGAGCAGAAGATCGCCGCCGACCCGTCGCACTCCACCTGGTACGTCGAGCGCTTCCGGGCGATGGCGGCGCGCGGTGCCGACCTCGCGGGCGAGGCACGGCTGGTCGACGCCATGCTGCCGCGCGGCTCGCGGGTGCTCGACGCCGGGTGCGGGCCGGGGCGGGTCGGCGCGGAGCTGTTCGCGCGCGGCCACACGGTCGTCGGGGTCGACGTCGACCCGGTGCTGGTCGAGGCCGCGCGCGCCGACCACCCGGGGCCCGACTGGCGCGTGGGCGACCTGGCCGAGCTCGACCTGCCCGCCGAGGGCGTCGCCGAGCCGTTCGACGTGATCGTGTGCGCGGGCAACGTCGTGACGTTCCTCGCGCTGGGCACCGAGGTCGAGGTCCTGCGCCGCTTCCGGGCGCACCTCGCCTCGGACGGTCGCGCCGTCGTCGGCTTCGGCACCGGGCGCGGCTACCCGCCCGAGCGCTTCCTGGCCGACGCCGCGGAGGCGGGGCTGCGCCTCGACGTCGCCCTCGCGACGTGGGACCTGCGCCCGTGGACCCCGGAGGCCGACTTCCTCGTCGCCGTGCTCGCCGTCGACGCCGCGGGCTGAGAGCCCGGGTCGACGGCGCGCCCGGGCCGACGGCGTGGGTCAGGCGGGCGTGAACGTGAACGTCACGGCCCCGCCCGAGCTGCCCGGCTCGCCCTCCACGTCGTCGACGTGGAGCATGCCCGCGCCGTGCAGGTCGATCGCGTCCCCGAGGTCCGCCCGCAGGACGTCCTCGCCGCGCGGCGAGCGGACCGCGAGCTGCGCGAGCGCGCGCCCCGCGCCGACGCCGACGCGCATCACGCCCACCCGCACGTCGGCGAACTCCGCCTGCGCTCCCTGGGGCACGCGCGCCCGGCGCACCTCGTCGTTGCCTGCCATGCGTCAGCCTCCCGAGTAGACGGAGTCGAAGTTCTCCTTGTACTCCTGCTCGGTGAGCCAGAGGTCGCCGACCTTCTGCTCGCCGTCCAGCATGCCGCCACCGGGTCCCCACGGGTTGACGACGTGGATCTTCATCTCGCCGTCGACCTCCTTGACCTCGGTGACGACGTACGCGTGGTTGGGGACGATGCGGCTGTCGTCGACCTCGTCCTCCCACCACCAGAACGCGTCGTCGTCCTCGGTGCCCACCGCGACGGGCCCGTCCTTCAGCCGGTCCTGGATGTCGGAGAGGCTGAGCTCCCCCGACCGCTCGGCCGGGCGGCCCGTGATGGCCTCGAACGCGTCGTCGGAGTGCCCGCCGTCGATGTCCTGGTAGTCGCCGCCGAAGTACTCGGCCGCCGCCTTCTCGTAGATCGACACCCAGTTGGGCTCGCCGTTCTGACCGCCGACGCCGTTCTCCGGGACGGTCGCCTCCACCACGATCTCGACCGGCTCGCCGTCCTTGTACATCGTCACGGTGTACGTGCCGTCGTCGTTGAGCTTGATGTGCTCGCGCAGGAACTCCGGGTCGGTCGTCGCGACGGCACCCAGGCCGGCGAGGAACCAGCAGTCCCCGACCTGGCCCTGGTTGATGTCGTCGAGCGAGAAGTCCTCGTTGTCGAGGTCGATCGGCGGGACGTCCTCGTAGTCGCCGAGGTCGTCGGTGAGGTCCGGGTCCCCGGGCCGGTCGCCGTCCTCGCCCGGCGTGCTGCGGTCGCCGCCGCCCCCGCCAGAGCCTCCACCGGACCCACCGCCACCGGATCCGCCGGCGCCGTCGGTGCTCGCGCTCTCCTGCTGGTCCGCCTGGCGCACGACGGCGGTCGCCGCCTCGCCGAGGACCGCCCCGACCGCCGCGACGGCCGGCGCGTGCGACGTGGACCACTCGCCACGCAGGGCGTCGCCGTCCGGCCCCTCCCAGGGGCTGGACGTCACCAGCGCGTCGAGCTCGCCACGCAGCGACGTCAACCTGTCGGCGGCCTCGGACAACCGCTGTCCGAGCTGTCGCAGCTGTGCGACGTCCGCCCCGTACATCCCGCTCATGTCTCCCCCTCGCCCGCAGGTCGCCGAGACGGTACCGCCGTCCGCCCACGCCGGTCCATGGTGCGCGCTCCCCATCCCCGCGCGGGCCGCCCCTCTGACCGCGCGTCGGTCCGCGCTGGTAGCGTCCCCCGCGGACGACGCACGCGACGACCGAGGGGGACCATGACGGAGCAGGCCAGGACACGGCGCCGGGGCGCGACGACGCGGGCCGTGGGGGCGGTGCTCGCGCTGGGCGCCCTCGCCACGCTCGCGGCGTGCGGCGGCGACGCCGAGCCGGCGGAGCCGCCGCCCGCGCCGGACGCCGTCACGGGGTACGAGGAGACCCGGCAGGACGTCCTCGCCGCCGTCCAGGACGTCTACGGCGCGGACGGCTGGGCCGAGGACGACGGGGGCGCCTCGGCGACGGCGCAGGACGACGGCCGCTGCGTCGTCTTCCTCCCCGACGCGAGCACCACGCGCGCGGGCGGCGAGGGCTACGACCTGCTCGCCGACGTCCCCGACGCGCTCGCCCCGGTGCTCGACGAGCACGGGTTCGGGGAGCCGACCGACGTCGTCGAGGCGGAGCACGGCGGGTCCGCCTCCGTCGAGGCCGAGGACCCGGCGGGATGGTCGGTCCGCGTCACCGCCGACGGCGACGTGGTCCGCCTCGACGTGTCCGGCCCGGTCGACCTCGACCCGTGCGACGAGGCCGGGCTGTCGGAGCTCGGCTGAGCCGTGCCGTCGTACCGCGTGACCCTCGCCGTGGGCCTGCTGCGCCCCGGCGCCGACCCCGAGGCCGTGCTGCCCGCCGCCGCGACCGCAGCACGCGACCTGACCACGGTCGAGGCGTACGACGTCGGCGTCGTGCGCGGCGAGGCCCGCGTCACCGTCCGCTTCCTCGCGGACACGGACGCCGTCGCGCACACGGTCGCCGACGCGGTGGAGGCCGGCGTGCGCGCCCACGCCGCGACGTCGGGCGGCCGCCTGACCCGTCGCTGGGGAGCGCGCTGGCACCCGGCCTGACCGCCGTCGGCCCGGGACACGACGCCGGACCGCCCGCCGCGCGACGTGGGCGCGGGACCGGTTCAATGGACGGACCTGTCACCGACGCCGGGGAGGCGCACCCGTGGCCACGAGGACCGGCCTGTTCCGTCGCAAGTCCGTCGAGGACTCGCTGGCGGCGATCGACGACCCGGAGCGCTCGCTCAAGCGCAGTCTGACGTCCTGGGACCTCGCGGTCCTGGGGGTCGCGGTCGCGGTGGGCGCGGGCATCTTCTCCGTGGGCGCGACGGCGGCCGCGAACTACGCCGGGCCGAGCGTCATCGTCTCGTTCGTCATCGCGTCGGTCGTGTGCGCGCTCGCCGTCATGTGCTACGCCGAGTTCGCGTCCGCGATCCCCGTCGCCGGGTCGGCGTACACGTTCTCCTACGCGACCATGGGCGAGCTCGTCGCGTGGATCATCGGGTGGGACCTCATCCTCGAGATGCTGCTCGCGTCGGCGGTGATCGCGAAGTTCTGGGGCGTGTACCTGGGGGACGCGTTCGGGCTGTTCGGCATCGACCTGCCGCTGACGATCCCGATCGGTCCCGTCGACCTCGAGTGGGGCCCGGTGTTCATCGTCGCGGTGTTCACCACGCTGCTCGCGATCGGTACCAAGCTCAGCACGCGCGTCAACAGCGTGTTCACGGTCATCAAGGTGGGCATCACCCTGTTCGTCATCGTCGTCGGGTTCTTCTTCGTCGACGCGTCGAACTACTCGCCGTTCGTGCCGCCCGCCCAGCCAGCGCCGGAGCAGTCGGCGCTCGAGCAGCCGCTGGTCGGCTTCCTCACGGGGCTCGAGCCCACGACGTACGGCGTCATGGGCCTGCTCGCGGGCGCGGCGCTCGTGTTCTTCGCGTTCATCGGGTTCGACGTCGTCGCGACCACGGCCGAGGAGGCCAAGGACCCGCAGCGCACGCTCCCGCGCGGCATCCTCGGCGGCCTCGCGATCGTCACGGTGCTGTACATCCTCGTGACGCTCGTCGTGACCGGCATGGTGTCGTACACCGAGCTCGCGGAGTCCGACGCGCCGTCCCTGACGACGGCGTTCATCCTCGTGGGAGCCGACTGGGCCGGGCGGGTCATCTCCGTGGGCATCCTCATCGGGCTGACGACGGTGATCATGGTGCTGCTCCTCGGGCTCACGCGCGTCGTCTTCGCGATGAGCCGTGACGGCCTGCTCCCCCGCGGCATCTCCCGGACCTCGCACCGGTACCACACGCCGATCCGCCTCCAGGTGGGGGTGGGGATCGTCGTCGCGCTCATCGCCGGGCTGTCCCAGGTGGAGCTGCTCGAGGAGATGATCAACATCGGGACGCTCTCGGCGTTCGTCCTCGTGAGCTTCGGCATCCCGATCCTGCGCCGCTCGCGCCCCGACCTGCAGCGCTCGTTCAAGGTGCCGTGGTCGCCCGTCCTGCCGATCGTGTCCGGCGTCGCGTGCCTGTGGCTCATGGCCAACCTCACGACGCTCACGTGGCTCCGGTTCCTCGGCTGGGTCGTCGTGGGCCTCGTCATCTACGCGTTCTACGGCTACCGGCACTCGGTCGCGGGGCGCGACTCCCTAAAGGGCGACGTCGCGTAGGCGCCGCCGCGTCGGTGTCGCCCCAGAGGTACCGTGGGCGCGCATGAGCGCCTCAGACACCGCGATCACCGCCGACCTCGTCCGCGCGGCACTGGAGGAGCAGCACCCCGACCTCGCCGGGCTGCCGCTCCGCGAGGTCGCGGGCGGGTGGGGCAACCAGATGTGGCGGCTCGGGGACGACCTGGCCGTCCGGGTGCAGCGCATGGACCCGACGCCGGAGCCCCAGCTCAAGGAGCGGCGGTGGCTGCCCGTCCTCGCCCCGCGCCTGCCGCTCCCCGTGCCCGCCCCGGTGCGGCACGGCGAGCCGTCCGCGCGCCTGCCCCGGTACTGGACCGTGATGACCTGGGTTCCCGGCGAGCCGCTGGACCACGGCACGATCACCCGGGGCGCCGACTCCGCCGACGCGCTGGCGGGGTTCCTCCGCGCGCTGCACGTCGCGGCGCCCGCCGACGCACCGACGTCCACGGACCGGGGCGCCCACCCCCGCGACGCCACGGACGGCTTCGAGGGGTTCCTGCGCGCCGTCGCCCCCGACGACGCCGCCGCCGTCCGGTCCGTCTGGGACGACGCCGTCGCGGCCCCCGCGTGGGAGGGAGCGCCCGTGTGGGTGCACGGGGACCTGCACCCCGCGAACGTCGTCGTCGCGGACGGGACGCTCGCGGGCGTCGTCGACTTCGGCGACCTGTTCGCGGGCGACCCCGCGTGGGACCTCGCCGCCGCCTGGGTGCTGCTTCCCGCCGGCACCGCCGCGCGCTTCTTCGACGCCTACGGGCGCGCCGACGACGCGACCGCGCGGCGCGCCCGCGGGCTGGCGGCGCTCAAGGCCCTCTTCCTCCTGCTCATGGGGCAGGACGGGGACCGCGGGCTGCCCGGCGGCAAGGCCCACTGGGGGCCTGCGGGGCGCGCGGCGCTCGACCGCGTCCTGGCGGGCTGACGCTCACCGGGCCGCCAGGGCCTCCGTCGGCGAGAGCCGCGCCGCGCGCTCGGCCGGGTAGAGGCCCGCGACCACGCCGACGACGACGGTCGCCGCGAGACCGCCGAGCGACGCCCAGGCCGGGACGTGGGTCGGCCACGCGCGCAGCGCCGCGTACGCCGTGGTCGCGACGACACCCAGCACGACTCCCGCCGTCCCGCCCAGGAGCGCGAGCAGCAGCGACTCGGCGAGGAACTGGGCGCGGACGTGCCCGCGCGTCGCGCCGAGCGACCGCCGCAGACCGATCTCCCCGCGGCGCTCCAGAACCGAGATCACCATCGTGTTCGCGACCCCGACGCCGCCGACGAGCAGCGCGACGGCGCCGAGCCCCAGCAGGAGCCCGGTGAACGCCGCGTCCGCGGCTGCTCGCGCGGCGAGCGCGTCGGACGGCCGCGACACCCGGACCTCGTGCGGCGCCGCCGGGTTCGCGGTCGCCGCCAGCACGGCGCGCACCTCCGCGACCGACGCCTCGTCGGAGCGGGTGTAGACGGTGGTCGGGTGCCCGTCGAACCCGAGGACCTCGGCCGCGACGGGACGCCCCACGAGCACCGCCGAGTCGATCTCCGGGGCGAGCACCACCGGGTCGAGCACCCCGACGACCGTGAACGGCTCACCCCCGACGAGCACCTGCACGTCCGGGTCGGCGTGCCCGATCCCGAGGAGCCGGGCCGTGGTCGCGCCGAGGACGACCGCCGGGTACCGGGCCGTCGCGGCGTTCAGCCAGGTCCCCGACGCGACCGTCGCGCCGAGCGCGGGCGGCAGGTCGAGGTCCGCGGCGTAGGTCGCGATGCCGCCCGTCTCGACCTCGGGCACGAGGTCGCTGCGGTACACCGCCGCGTCGACCGCGCCCACGGACGACACGTCCGTCACCGGCCCGATGCGGGCGATCATGGCCGGGGCCTCGTCGGGCAGGGCGGCGGTGCCGCCGAAGAGGTCGGTGCCGGGTGCGACGCGCAGCAGGTCGGTGCCCAGCCGGTCGAGCTGCCGGTCGAGCTCGGCCCGACCCGAGCTGGAGATGCCCACGACCGCGACCATCGCCGCGATCCCGATCGCGATGCCGAGCGCGGAGAGGACGACCCGCGCGGGCCGCGCCCGCAGCCCGGCCCCGCCCACGCGCAGGAGGTCGCCGGCGCGCAGCCGCGCCGGCGCGAGCCCGCTCACGCGTGCACCTGCCCGTCGCGCAGGGCGACGCGCCGCCGCGCGCTCGCCGCGACCTCGGCGTCGTGCGTGATGACGACGACCGTCGTCCCGTCGCGGTGCAGCCCGGCGAGCAGGGACATGACCTCGCCGCCCGACGCGGAGTCGAGGTTGCCGGTGGGCTCGTCGGCGAGCAGCAGCGCGGGCGACCCCGCGACGGCGCGCGCGACCGCGACGCGCTGGCGCTCGCCGCCCGACAGCTCGTGCGGCCGGTGCGCGAGCCGGTGGCCGAGCCCGACCCGCTCCAGCGCCTCGACGGCGAGGCGCCGCCGCCGCGCCCGGGCGACGCCCTGGTAGAGCATCCCGTCGGCGACGTTCTCGACCGCGCTCACCCCGGCGGCGAGGTGGAACTGCTGGAACACGAACCCGATGCGGCGCGCGCGCAGCGCGGACAGCCCGCGGTCGGAGAGCCGCGCGACGTCGTGGCCGTCGACGCGGACCGTGCCCGCGCTCGGGCGGTCGAGGGTCCCGACGATCTGCAGCAGGGTCGACTTGCCGGACCCCGACGGGCCCACGACGGCGACGAAGTCACCCTCCTCGACGGCGAGGGTCGCCTCCCGGAGCGCCACGACGCCGTCGTACTCCTTGGTCACGGCGTCGAGCTCGACGACGGCGCTCATCCCGGGACCACCACCCGGTCGCCCGCGGCGAGCCCCGCCCCGGCCACCTCGACGCGGCCGTCCGAGAACAGCCCGGTCTCGACGGCGACGAGCGACGACCCGCCGTCGTCGACGCGCTCGACCGCGTACCCGCCCTCGGCGAGCGCGAGGAGCGCGGCGACCGGCACCGTGAGCACGTCGTCGCGCCGGTCCGCCGCGAACGCGACGCGCGCGGTCGACGCGACGGGTGCGGCGGCGTCCCCCGCGAGCACCGCCGGGTCGTCGGGCGTCACCGTGACGCGCAGCGCGGAGGTGCCCTCCGCGCCGTCGGGTCCCGGCGGCCCGGGGACGACGACCGGCTCGACGCCCTCGACGGTCGCGGGGAACGTCGCGCCGTCGGGCAGCGTCACCGTGACCGCCGCGCCGGCGACGGCGAACCGGGCGTCGCGCGGGTCGAGGTCGACCGTGACCACGCGCTCCTGTCCCGCGACGACGGCCAGGTCCCCCGCGGCGTCGTCCCCGACCTTCACGAGCAGGTCGGCGACCTGCACGGCGAGGGGCGCGTAGTGCACGGCGCCCGGCTCGACGACGCCCGTCCGCGCCACGCCCAGGTCTGCCTGCCACGCCCGCACGGCCGCGGCCGTCGCGGACGTGAACCGGTCGTCGACGTCGAACCCCGTCCGGCCCAGGGCCGCGAGGTTCTCCTCGAGCTGGCGCACGTCGGGACCCGACGCGCCCGCCTGGAGGGTCCGGTACGCGGGCAGGTCCCCGTACAGCAGGACCGTCGGCACCTCGTCGACCCGGTAGAGCTGCTGCCCGCGCTCGACGACCGCGCCCACCTCCGGGAGCCACGTGACCACGCCACCGTCGCCGCGGAGCGTCCGCGGCCCGACCAGGCCCACCTCCCCCGGCTCCTCGGTCGTCGCCACGAGGTCCTGGAGCACGACCTCCGCCGTCGCGGGCGCGGGAGCGGCCGACGGCGCGCCGGACGGCTCGAACCCGAACCCGTTCGCCGCCGCGGCCGCGAGCCCCACGCCCGCCACGGTCAGGACGCCGAGGACCACCCACCCCGCGCGGCGCGACGCGCTCGCGCGACCATCCGGCCGTCGGCTCATCCCTCGCCCTCCCCGGGCGTCCCGGCGCCCTCCACGCACGCCTCGAACGCGGCCGTGTACTCGGGCGACGACGGGTCGATGCTGCTCCCGGGCGGGATGTCGATGACGCCCTCCGGGTTCGGGTCGGGGTAGTCGTCGACGCCGTGGTCGCGCATGCAGGCCGCGAGCTCGCGCAGGCGAGCGAGGTGCTCCGGGTCCGCGTCCGGCGGGGCGCCGCCGCCCGGGAGGAACTGCGCGCACGCCGCGAACGCGGCGTCGGCCTCCGCCGTCGAGACGCCCTCGGGGTAGGTGTAGGTGAACTCGCCGGCCGAGCTCGTGGGCGGCGGGATCGGGGCGCCCTGCTCCTCCATGCACGTGCTGAGGCCTGCGGGGTCGCCCTCGAACAGCGGCCCGGAGGGCGTGCTCGTCGGTGTCCCGGTCGCGCCGTCGTCGAGGGAGGCGACCGACGGCGCGTCGCCCGAGGCGCCCGCCGCGCAGCCCCCGGCCAGCAGCGCCGGCGCCAGCGCGAGGAGCAGCACGACCGGCGCGCGCCCCCGGCGCACCGGTGCGGTCCTCCGCGTGGTCGTCCGTGCGGTCGTCCTCGACCTGGTCATGAAGGTCTCCTCCGGCGATGGGTCGGAGGACGGGCGTGCCCTCCTGGTCACCACCCCACCCGACAGCACGTTTCCCGGGCGTGACCGGAGCCGGTAACGCGGGGATAACCCGCGACGGTCCACACTGGGCGGATGCGCATCCTGGTCGCCGAGGACGAGCCCCTGCTCGCGGACGCCGTCGCGGAGTGGCTCCGCAGCGCGGCGCACGCCGTCGACGTGGTGGGCGACGGCGGGAGCGCGCTCGAGCACGTCGACGTCAACGACTACGACCTCGTCGTCCTCGACCGCGACCTGCCCGTCGTGCACGGCGACGACGTGTGCCGGCACATCGCGACGTCGGCGATGACGACGCGCGTCCTCATGCTCACCGCGGCCGGGAGCGTGGACGACCGGGTCGCGGGCCTCGCGATGGGCGCCGACGACTACCTCGCCAAGCCGTTCGCGTTCGCCGAGCTCGGCGCGCGGGTGCAGGCCCTCGGGCGCCGGTCGCGCCCGGCCGCGCCCCCGGTGCTCGCGCGCGCGGGCGTCCGGGTCGACCTGCACCACCGTCAGGTCGTGCGTGACGGCCGCTACGTGCCGCTGTCGCGCAAGGAGTTCGCCGTCCTCGTCGAGCTGCTGCTCGCGGAGGGCGCGTTCGTCTCGGCGGAACGGCTGCTGGAGAAGGCGTGGGACGAGAACATCGACCCCCTCACCGGCGTCGTGCGGGTGACGATCCTCAAGCTGCGCCGCAAGCTCGGCGAGCCCGGCATCATCGAGACCGGCGCCGGCGTGGGGTACCGGATCCGGTGAGGCCGCCCGGGTCGAGAGGTCCGCGCCTGACGCTGCGCGCCCGGCTCACCGTCGTCCACGCCGCGCTCTTCGTCGTCGCGGGCGCCGTCGTGCTCGCGCTCACCTGGGCGCTCGTGCGGCAGCGGCTCGTCGGCGAGGCGTCGCTCGTCAGCGCGTCGTTCTGCTGCACGTCCCCCGGCGAGTCCGCCACCGCCCCGGGGCAGGAGATCACGTACGACGTCCTCGTGGGCCTCGTCGGTGCCGCTCGGGGCGAGGCGCTCGCCGCCGTGCTGACCCAGGGCGCGATCGCGCTCGTCGCCGTGGGCGCGCTCGCCGCCTGGGCGGCGTGGCTGCTCGCCGGTCGCATGCTGCGCCCGCTGTCGACGATCACCGCGACGGCGCACCGCATCGCCGAGTCCCCCGACGCCGCGCGCCGCATGCACGAGCGCATCGACCTGGCCGGCCCGCGCGACGAGGTCACCGAGCTCGCCGACACGTTCGACGGCATGCTCGCCCGGCTCGACCATGCGTTCGACGCCCAGCGGCGCTTCGTCGCGAACGCCTCCCACGAGCTGCGCACGCCGATCACGCTGCACCGCGCGCTCGTCGAGGTCGCGACCGAGCGGCCCGGCGCGTCGGACGACCTGCGCCGCCTCGGGCAGGCGCTGCTGGAGGTCACCGCGCGGCAGGAGCGGCTCCTGGACGGCCTGCTGCTCCTCGCCCGGTCCGAGCGCGGGCTCGCCGACCGCCGGTTCGTCGACCTCGCGGACGTGGTCGAGCACGTGCTGGACCCGCCGCCCGGCGCACCGGCCCCGGACCCCCGCGTCCGGATCGAGGCGTCGTGCGACGAGGCACCGACGTCCGGCGACCCGCTGCTCCTCGAGCAGCTCGTGCGCAACCTCGTCGAGAACGCCGAGCGCTACAACCTCCGCCACGACGGCTGGGTGCGGGTCACCACGCGGTCCGACGCCGCGGGCGACGCCGTGCTCGAGGTCGTCAACCCCGGTCCGCCCGTCGCGGCCGACGACCTCCCGGGCCTGTTCGAGCCCTTCCGGCGGCTGGGCGGCGAGCGCACCGGCGACGGCGCGGGGAGCGGGCTCGGGCTGTCGATCGTCCGCGCCGTGGTGGACGCCCATGGCGGCTCCGTCACGCTCGCCGCGCGACCCGAGGGCGGCCTCGTCGCGACCGTCCGGCTCCCCGGCGAGGTCTACGAGGAGGTCCCGGCGGACGTCGGGTGAGACCTCGCAGCACTGGTCTCCGACCGAGCGCGCACCGGCGCCGCACACAACCTACGCAACCGTAGGTTACGGTGGCGTAGTGAACACTCTGGCGACGAGGCCGTGGACCGACCGCTACGCTCCCGGCGTCCCGACGGACGTCGCGGTGCCCGACGAGCCGGTCACGGCCGCCCTCTACCGCGCGGCCGAGCGCTGGCCGGACCGCGTCGCGGTCGACTTCTTCGGCGCGACCACGACGTACGCTCGGCTCGTCGCGCAGGTCGAGCGCGCCGCGAGCGCCCTGCACGACCTCGGCGTGCGCCACGGCGACCGCGTCGCGCTCGTGCTGCCCAACAGCACGTCGCACGTCGTCGCGTTCTACGCCGTCCAGCGCCTCGGTGCCGTCGTCGTCGAGCACAACCCCACGTACACCGCCGACGAGCTCGCCCACCAGCTCGCCGACTCCGGGGCGAGCGTCGCCGTCGTGTGGACCAAGACCGTCCCGGCCGTGCTCGAGGCCCGCTCGCACGCGCCCGGCCTGCGCACCGTCGTCGGGCTCGACATCGCGCGCGACCTCCCGCGCGGCAGCCGCCTCGCGCTGCGCCTGCCCGTCGCGCGGGCGCGCGCCCAGCGCGACGCGCTGCGCGGCCCCGTCCCCGCGGGCGTCCCCGACTGGCACGACCTCGTCCGCCGCGCGCGGGCGCTCCCGCCGTCGCTCCCCCACCCGGGCGCCGACGACGTCGCGCTCCTCCAGTACACGGGCGGCACCACGGGCACGCCCAAGGGCGCGGTGCTCACGCACCGCAACCTCGTCGCGAACGTCGTGCAGGGCCAGGCGTGGGCCACGTTCGAGGAAGGCGCCGAGACCGTCTACGGCGTGCTGCCCTTCTTCCACGCGTTCGGGCTGACGTTCTGCCTCACCCTGCCTGCGCGCATCGGCGCGACGCTCGTCGCGTTCCCCAAGTTCGACCCCCAGGCGTTCGTCGCCGCCCAGGCGCGCCGCCCCGCGACGTTCCTGCCGGGCGTCGCGCCCATGTTCGACCGCATCGTCACCGCAGCGGGCGCGGCACCGGGCGCGGGCGGCGACCTCACCTCGATCCGCCTCGCGTTCGCGGGCGCCATGCCCATCACCGCCGAGACCGCACGCCGCTGGGAGGACGCGACGGGCGGTCTGCTCATCGAGGGCTACGGCATGACCGAGACGTCCCCGATCTCGCTCGGCAACCCCTGCTCCGACGACCGCCGGCCCGGGACCCTCGGCCTGCCCTTCCCCAGCACCGAGATCCGCGTCGTCGATGCCGACGCGCTCGACGCGGGCGACCTCCGCGACGCTGACCCCGAGCCCACCGACGACCCCGCCGCGCCGCGCACCGTGCGCGGCGAGCTGCTCGTGCGCGGCCCGCAGGTGTTCCGCGGCTACTGGAACCGCCCCGAGGAGACCGCGCACCAACTGCTCGACGACGGCTGGCTGCGCACCGGCGACGTCGTCCGGGTCGCGCTCGACGGCCCCGACGCCGGGCTCGTCACGCTCGTCGACCGCATCAAGGAGATGATCGTCACCGGCGGGTTCAAGGTGTACCCCTCCCAGGTCGAGGACCACCTGCGCGGGATGCCCGGCGTGCGGGACGTCGCCGTCGTGGGCGTCCCCGGCAGCGGGTCCGACGAGCACGTCGCGGCCGTCGTCGTCCTCGACGACGCGGACGACGCCGGCTCGCCCCCGCGCGTCGACCTCGCCGCCGTGCGCGAGTGGGGCGAGCGGCGCCTGGCCCGCTACGCCCTGCCGCGCACGCTCGCCGTCGTGCCAGAGCTCCCGCGCTCCCAGATCGGCAAGGTCCTGCGCCGCGTCGTCCGTGAGGACCTCCTGGGCCGCGACGACGTCGAGCGCCACCACGCCTGACCGCGCGGCCCGGGCCACGGCCCGGTCCACGGCCCGCCCCCGACCTCAGACCCGCGGCGCCGGGTCCACGGCGGCAGCGGCGCACCCAGCCACCGCCCCGCCGAGGTAGCACCACGGCCAGCCGAGGCAGAGCCCTGGTAGCGCGAGGTAGAGCCCCGGTCGGCCGAGGTAGAGCCCTGGTAGCGCGAGGTAGAGCCCCGGTCCGCCGAGGTAGAGCCGTGGTCTGCCGAGATAGGGCCGTGGTCTGCCGAGGTAGGGCCGTGGTCATGCCCGACGGCGGTCGGTCGCCCGCCGTCTGAGGTCGCCAACCCCGGGGAGGCTGCCTCCGATCGGGCAGCGCCGGACGGTCGAGCAAGCAGACGAGCGGCCCGAGGCTGGGACCGCGCGCGGCGTGGGACACCGCGGATCCGACACCGCGGGCAGCTGCCCATGGTGAGCGACGACCAGGGCGAGACGACGTCGGTCGGAGCGACCACACGCCGTCGGGCATGACCACGGCTCTACCTCGGCGGATCGGGGCTCTACCTCGCGCTACCAGGGCTCTACCTCGGCAGACCAGGGGTCTACCTCGCGCTACCACGGGTCTACCTCGGTCGAGCGGGGTTCTCTCCGCAGGTGAGCATGACCGACGTCACGTCAGATAAAGTCGCGCGAAAGATGCGACTTCACCTAGGTTCGGGGCGTGCAGCTGACCCAGTTCACGGACCTCGGGCTGAGGACCGTCATGCGCCTCGCCGTCCTCGACCCCGAGGAGACGATGAGCACGCAGGACGTCGCCGCACAGCTCGCCGTGTCGTACAACCACACGACGAAGGTCGTCACGCGCCTCGCGGAGCTCGGGGTCGTCGCGGCGCGACGGGGTCGCGGAGGCGGGGTCCGGCTGAGCGCCACGGGACGGTCCGCGTCGGTCGGCTGGATCGCGCGCGAGCTCGAGGGACCCGGCGAGGTCGCGCAGTGCGAGGGCCCGACGCCGTGCCCGCTGCGCCAGGCCTGCCGGCTCCGCGGCGCGCTGCGCGAGGCCCAGGAGGCGTTCTTCACCGTCCTCGACCGCTTCACGGTCGAGGACCTGGCACGGACGCCGACCGGCCCCGTGCTCCTCGCGCTGGGCACCCGGTGACCACGGGCGCCCGTCGGCCCGACCGCACGGCCGGGCACCACCCACCATCACCGTCAGGATGGGAGCAGCCGATGCTGTCCGAGAAGTCCACCGAGGTCGTCCGTGCCACCCTCCCCGTCATCGGGGCTGCGATCGGCGACATCACCCCGGTGTTCTACCGCCGTATGTTCGCCGCGCGGCCGGAGCTGCTGCGCGACCTGTTCAACCGCGGCAACCAGGCGCAGGGGGAGCAGCAGAAGGCGCTCGCGGGGGCGATCGCCGCGTACGCGACGATGCTGGTCGACCCCGCCGGCCCGCCGCCCGCGGCGCTCGTCGCGCGCATCGCGCACAAGCACGCGTCGCTGGGGATCGTCGCCGAGCAGTACCCGATCGTCCACGAGCACCTCTTCGCGGCGATCGTCGAGGTGCTCGGCGACGCCGTGACGCCCGAGGTCGCGGCGGCGTGGGACGAGGTCTACTGGCACATGGCGCACACGCTCGTCACGGCGGAGAAGGCCCTGTACACGGGTGCGGGCGTCGACGACGGCGACGTGTGGCGCGACCTCGTCGTCGCCGAGCGCCGCCTGGAGGCCACGGACACGGTGTCGTTCGTGCTCGCCGACCCGAGCGGCGCTCCCCTGCCGGCGTTCTCCCCGGGTCAGTACGTCTCGGTCCAGGTCGCGCTGCCCGACGGCGCGCACCAGATCCGCCAGTACAGCCTCTCCTCGGGGCCGGGGCGCAGCACGTGGCGCGTCGGCGTGCGGCGGATCGCCGAGAGCCCCGCCGAGCCCGGTTACCCGGCGGGCGAGGTGTCGAACCACCTCTACGAGAACGTGTTCGAGGGCGACACGCTGCGCGTCTCGCTCCCGTTCGGCGACCTCGCGCTCGAGGACGCCGACCACCCGCTGCTGCTCGTGAGCGCGGGGATCGGCGTCACGCCGATGCTCGGGATGCTCGACCACCTCGCGACGGCGGACGACGCGACCCCGCGGCACGTCGCCGTCGTGCACGCGGACCGCTCGCCGTCGCGCCACGCGCACCGCACGGAGCTGGGCGCCCTCGTGGGCAGCCTGCCCGACGCCGTCCTGCACACCTGGTACGAGACGCCCGGCACGGGCGCGACGCCGGAGCACGTCCGCACCGGCCGCGTCGACCTGTCCGAGCTGGACATCGACCCCGCGACCGAGGCGTACCTGTGCGGACCGCTGCCGTTCATGCTGGCCGTGCGCGACGAGCTCGTCGCGCGGGACGTCGCGGCGGAGCGGATCCACTACGAGGTGTTCGGCCCCGACTCCTGGCTGCCGGCCGGGGTGAACTGAGCACTCCTCCTCCGGACGGGGGCCGCCGCGCAGGCGGCCACGACGCACGCCTCGCCCCGGCGCGCGTCGTGGCCGCCTGTTCGGCGCGAGGGCGGGGTTCGCCGTAACCTGGCAGACGTCGTCGGCGACGTCCGCGACGCAGGCGGGCGGGCACCGGCGCTCTCCCACCCCGTCGCTCCGAGGAGGCCCCGTGCCCGAGCCCGTCACCGCTGCGCCTGGTGCGGCAGCCCCCGACCCCCTGCCGCACGTCGTGGTGGTCGGCGCGGGGTTCGCCGGCCTCGCCGTCGTCAAGGGGCTCGCGAAGGCGCCCGTGCGCGTGACGCTCGTGGACCGCCGCGTCTACAACACGTTCCAGCCGCTGCTCTACCAGGTCGCGACGGGCGGCCTGAACCCGGGCGACGTCACGTACTTCCTGCGCGGGCTGCGGCTCAAGCAGAAGAACGTGCGGGTCGTGCACGAGCACCTCGTCGGGATCGACCACGAGGCGCGCCGCATCCGGCTCCTCAACGACGAGTGGGTCGACTACGACTACCTCGTCGTCGCGAACGGCGTCACCGCGAACTTCTTCGGCACCCCGGGCGCCAAGGAGAACTCGTTCCCCATGTACTCGCGGTCGCAGGCGATGAAGATCCGCGACACGCTCTTCATCCGGCTCGAGAAGGCCGCGGCGAGCCCGGCGACGGACGACGGGCTGCGTGTCGTGGTCGTGGGCGGCGGCGCGACGGGCGTCGAGGTCGCGGGGGCGCTCGCCGAGCTGCGGACCGCCGGGCTGCGCCCCGCGTACCCCGAGATCCACGGCGACGCGTTCGAGGTGAAGATCGTCCAGCGCGGCGGCGAGGTGCTCAAGTCGTTCCACCCGAGGCTGCGCCGGTACGCGGCCGAGGAGCTGCGGCGTCGCGGCGTCGGCCTGCACCTGGGGGCCGGGGTCGCCGAGGTGCTGCCGGACGCCGTCGTGCTGACGGACGGCACGCGCATCCGGTCCGACCTCACGGTCTGGTCGGCGGGCGTCCACCCGCACGAGGAGGTCGACGACTGGGGGCTGCCGCGCGGCGAGGGCGGGCGCGTCGTCGTCGGCGACGACCTGCAGGTGGAGGGCCTGCCCGGGGTCTTCGCGGCCGGTGACATCGCGGTCTCCCCGGCGGGGCTGCCGCAGCTCGCGCAGCCCGCGATCCAGTCGGGCACGCAGGTCGCGCGCAACATCGAGGCGCTGCTCGCCGGCCGCCCGACGACGTCCCTGCGCTACTTCGACAAGGGCACCATGGCGGTCATCGGCCGGCGCGCGGCGATCGCGGAGGTCGTCGGACGGCTGCGGCTCACGCGGGGCGTCGCGTGGCTCGCGTGGCTGTTCGTCCACATCATGGGGCTCATCGGGCCGCGGAACCGGCTGACGACGCTCGCCGGCCTGGTCACGCGCTACGGGTTCCCGTTCCACCGCCGCCCGATCCCCATCGTCGGCGACGTCCCGACCGTCCGGCCGCCCAAGCGGACGGGCCCGCGCCGCGGCTGACCGCGCGAGGATCACCCGCCCTCGGCACCTCCTCCGGCCGCACGGGCCGCGACCGTCACGTACCCTCGAAGACGCAGAGAAGTTCGCAGGGGCAACGGGGGCACGTGTGGTGGCAGGACGAACGACGGCACCGTCGACGACGACGGGCCGGCTGAAGGACATCTCCCAGGAGCACGGGGCGCACCGCGTCGGGCGTGTGCGCACGACGGCGGTACCGCGGCGGACACGCGTCGTCGTGCTCGCGGCCGTGGCGGTGGCGGCGCTGGCGGGCTGCCGCGTCGAGGGCGTGCCGGGTGGTCCCGGGACCCCGACGCCGTCGCCCACCGCAGAGCCGACCACGGTGCCGACCGAGGAGCCGACCGAGGAGCCGACCGACGGCCCGACGCCCGACCCCACCGGCGGTCCGACGACCGGGCCGGGCACCCCGGTCCCGCCGGGCGGTTCCGACGGCGTCGAGCTCTCCGTGGAGATCGAGCCCGCGTTCCCGATGCCGAACCTCGTGGAGACGAGGCTCAAGCAGGCGCGTGCCGACCTGGAGCAGCGCGGCGCGGCGACGGTGGTGGTCGTCGACGCACGCGACCCGCGCGCGGGCGCCCTGCCGGGTGCGTCGAACGGCTGGACCGTCTGCGTGCAGGAACCGACGGGCGGCGACCTCGTCCGGGCGTCGGAGACGGTCGTCCTGGGCGCCGCCCCGAACGCCCGCCAGTGCCCCTGACCTGTCCCTCGGGTGGCGGCGTAACCGGTGCGGGAGCACCGTGGAACCACCGCGAGATCGACCTGACCGTCTCGAGATCGGCCCTCGGAGGGTCGATCTCGGCCGCTCGGGTCGATCTCGACGCCAGCAGACAGGAGTCCGCCGCATGAAGATCGCCCTCGTCGGTGCCCACGGCAAGGTGGGCCGGCTGCTCGTCCCCCTCCTCGTCGACCACGGCGCCGCGGTGACGGGGATCGTGCGCGCCGAGGAGCAGCTCCCGCTCGTCCGGCGCCTGGGCGGCGAGCCGCTCCTGCTCGACGTCGAGAGCGCGTCCGTCGACGAGCTCGCCACCGCGCTCGGCGGGTTCGACGCCGTCGTGTGGTCCGCGGGGGCGGGCGGCGGGAACCCGGAGCGCACCTACGCCGTCGACCGTGACGCCGCGGGCCGCTCGATGGACGCCGCCTCCGCCGCCGGCGTGAGCCGCTACCTGATGGTGTCGTGGATCGGCTCCGTGCCCGACCACGGCGTCGACCCCGGCTCGAGCTTCTTCGCCTACGCGGACGCCAAGCTCGCCGCCGACGACCACCTGCGCGGCACGGACCTCGACTGGACCATCCTCGGGCCCGGCACGCTGACCGACGACGGCCCGACCGGCGCGATCCGCGTCGTCGGCGACGGCCCCGACGGGCTCGACGGCGCCGACGACGTCCCCGACGGCGCTGCCTCGCAGGTCTCGCGCGCGGACGTCGCGATGGTCGTCGCGCAGGCCGTGCGGACCCCGGCGACCGTCGGCCGCTTCGTCCGGTTCACCGCGGGCGACACGCCGATCCTCGAGGCGCTCGACCGGTAGCCCTCAGCGCCCGAGGCGGCGGTCCACCCGCTCGCGCAGGTCGAGCGCCGTGCGGCGCCACGTCGCCGCGCGCGCCACGACCGCACCGACGCTCGTGTCCTCGGCACGCACGTGCACGACCTCGACGCCGCGCTCCGCGGCCGTGCGGACGATCGTGTCCGTCGCGCCGCGCAGCGCGAGCTGGAGCAGGACGCCCGTCGTGCTCGCCTGCGCCTCGCCCGTCCCGAACCGCCGCCGGTAGACCACCTGCGTGACCACCCGGTCGAACATCGGGTCCGGTCGCGCGCCCGCGTCCGCCGCGTCCGCCGCGTCCGCTGCGTCCGCCGCGTCGACGGGCAGGTCCGCGGCGCCCTCCTCGGCGCGGGCGGCCCCGAGGAGGGCCTGGGCGTCGGCGACGACGTCGTCGCCGTCGGCGTCCGGCGGGAGCACGGCGAGGTAGAGCGAGAGCAGGAGCTCGCTGATCTTGCGCAGGACCCACGCCCGGCCGGGCAGCGGGGGCAGCGCCACGACGTACTGCGCGAGGTTCACCTCCAGCGCCTCGGCCGACAGGCACGTCCACGCGGGCGCCGTGCGGACCTCGACCACGCGCTCCCAGTCCACGTCCTTGCCGTCCAGGCCCACCCGCTCCGGACCGATCGTCACGGCGCCGAACCGGTCGAGCAGCGCGAGCGGCGCCGTCGCGAACCGCGGCACGTACGGGACGAGCCGCACCACCCCCTGGACCGACACGTCCCACTCCCGCTCGAGCGGGTACGACGGCCGGGGGTAGGCGGCGATCGCGCGCCGCACCCACTCCGCGACGACCTCGTCGAACGCGCCGTCGGCCGCGGCGCCGTCGGCAGCCCCGCCGCCGGCCTCGCCGCCGTCGACCTCCGCACCGTCGTCCGCGAGCGCCTCGACGAGCGCGTCCTCCAGCGCGGCGTCGAGGCCTGGCCCGGGGCCACGGCCGGTCCCCGGGTCGACGGCGCCGGGCGCGGCGGTCGCCGGGCCGTCCTCGGGTGGGTCGACCGGGTGCTCGTCGGGCCGTGGGCCGGGCTGCTCGGTCGGCTGCCCGGCGCCGCCGCGCGCGCGACGGCCGAGCGGGCCGGGCAGCGAGAACGAGGGCCGCGGGAGCGTGGGGCGCGGCACCGCGGGGACGCGCAGGAGGCGCTTCTCACCGAGCAGCCGCGCGAGGGTGCTGCGCTCGTCCCCCGACGTCGTGCCGGGCAGGTCGGGGCCCTCGCCCGGCTCGTCGTCCGTCGTCGTGAGGAACGGTTCCTTCGCCACGTGACCCCCTGTCCGCCGCGCCGCCCGACGGCGCACCGCGGGCCAGCGTAGACCGGGCGCGCCCACCGCGCCGACGCGTCGTGGCGCGCGGCGCACGTCCTCGGACGCAGGCGGGGCCGTCCTCCCGTGGAGGACGGCCCCGCCCGTCGTACGACCCGCGCTGCGTCAGCCGCAGGCGATCGCGTCGTACGCGACGTCGTACGTCTGCGAGTGGTTCTCCCCGCCGCCCGCGAGGCGCGCGACGACGCTCACGGTGCCGGCGTCGACCGACGCCGAGCGGGTGGAGAACGACTGGTACGCGTTCGCGTCGGGAGCGACCTGGCCGAACGCCCGCTGCCCGAACGGCGTCACGAGGCGCAGCGCGACGGGCTCGTCCTCGCCGTTGGTCGCGCGGACGGCGACGTACGCGGTGCCGTTCAGGCACCGCGCCTCCGCCTGGATCGCGTCGACGCGCGGGTTGCCGACGCCGTTGATCGCGAACGTGTCCTCGGAGAGCGACGCGACGGCGTGGCCGATCGCGCGCGACATGATGTCGAGCGCGGTCGCGTCGACGTTGTCAATCGTGTCCGCCGGCGAGTGGTAGTTCGGGTCGTAGAAGATGCCCTCGGTGCCGCCGAACATCGCGACCTCCTCGGCCGTCTTCGAGCCGTCCGCGCCGGTGAACAGGCCCGACGCCGGGATCCCGTTCTCGATGAACGCCTGGTAGTCGGAGCGGCCCGAGAACTCGGTGTCGACCCATGCCTGGTCGATGCCGTCGAAGTAGTCGGTGAACACCGCCTCGGTCTCGGCCGAGCCCGGCGGCACCTCGACGGGCGCGGGGTACGTCGACTCGTTCGCGTCGTACACGCCAATGATGTAGTTCGGCGAGCCGACCATGTCGAAGTTGAGGTAGGTCGCGATGTCGTCGAGCGCCGCGGGGTCGTTCTCGACGAGGTCGCTCACGTAGTGCGTCGAGCCGCGCAGCCCGACCTCCTCCGCGCCCCACCACGCGAACCGGACCGCGTTCTCGACGTCCTGGCCGCCGTCGGTCGCGGCGGCGAGCTGGACCGCGACCTCGAGGATCGCGGCCGACCCGGACCCGTTGTCGTTGATGCCCGGCCCGTCCTCGACGCCGTCGAGGTGCGCGCCGACCATGACGACGTTGTGGTCGCGACCGCCCGGCGTCTGGGCGAGCACGTTGAACGTCTCGAACTCCTCGACGTGCGTCTGGAGGTCGTACGTCGCGACCGCCTCGGCGCCGCCCGCGATCGCGGCGAGGATCGCCTGTCCGTCGGCCTGGGTGATGCCCACGGTCGGGACCCAGACGTCGCTCGCCTCGCCGAGGGTCGGGTTGAGCGCGCCGTCGGTGTTGTTGTAGAGGATCACGGCGGCGGCGCCGGCCTCCGCGGCGAACCGCGCCTTGTCCGCGAACGGGCACGACCCGCGGCTGACCAGCGCGACGGCGCCGTCCACCGCGACCCCGTCCCAGGTGTCGGCGGTGCAGCCCTGGACCAGCGCGTCGGCGGGCTGGACGATCGGGCCCGTGACGCCGTCGTCCGGGGTGTCGGGGGCGAACTCGGCGGGGTACACGTCCGACGTCACCTCGACGCCGGCCGCGGTGAGGGACAGGTCGTCGGTGACCAGGTCCTCGAACGTGAAGTACTGGCGCTCGGGCTCGTAGCCCGCGGCCCGCAGGGCGTCCTCGACGTAGACGGCGCTCGCCTCGTAGCCGGGCGTCTCCATCGCGCGGTTGCCGCCGTTGGCGTCCGCGATGTCCTGGAAGTCCTGGAGCCGCTGCATGACCGCGTCGCCGGTGACGAGGTCCTCGAGCGGGGGCGGTCCGTCGGCGGCACGCAGTCCGCCTGCGGGGGCAGCGCCGACGGGCGCTGCGGTCAGTGCCGCGAGCACGAGGCTCGCGGCGGCGGCAGACGGGACGATCGTTCGTGGTCTCACGCATCCTCCTCGACAGTGGCCCCCGCCGGCCGACCCCGGTCGTGTCGGGGTCCGGCCGAGTCGCACACGAGACGCGCGACGCTGCGAAGGCTCGTGTGCTCGCGAGCGTAGGCCCACGGGGCCCGGCGCGAAACCCCTGCGCGCCCGCGGGTGGTCGCGCGGCCGCAGACCCGGTGGCGACGGTGGTGACGAGGCGTGGGCGGCGTCGGGCAGACTGTGCCCGTGCCCGGATTCGCCGTCGTCGACCTCGAGACCACAGGGTTCTCCCCTCGCCTCGGCGACCGGGTCGCCGAGGTCGCGGTGGTGCTGGTCGACGCCGCGGGCCGGGTCGAGGACGAGTGGTCCACGCTGGTCAACCCCGAGCGCGACCTGGGACCCCAGCACGTGCACGGCATCGCGGCGGCCGACGTCGCGCTCGCCCCGACGTTCGACCGCGTGGCCCCCGCGCTCCTGCGCCTGCTCTCCGGTCGCGTCCTCGTGGCGCACAACGCGGCGTTCGACACGCGGTTCCTGCGCGCGGAGATCGGACGCGCGGGCATCGCGGCCGCGATCGACCCCGTCGCGTGCCTGTGCACCCAGCAGCTCGCGGGCCGGTACCTCACGGGCTCGCGCGCACTGGCCGCGTGCTGCGCGGCGGTGGGGGTCGTGCACGACGGCGTCCACTCGGCCCTGGGCGACGCGCGCGCCACCGCGGGGCTGCTCGGGTACTACCTCGACGTCGCGGCCGACGACGAGTGCTGGGACGTGGCCCGCGCCGCAGCGGACGGGGTGCGGTGGTCGCTGCCTGCCGCGCTCCCCGGCGTGGAGCCGGTCCTGCGCGGCGCGAGCCGCGCCCGCGGGCACTGGCTCGCCAGGCTCGACGAGGCGCCGGGCACCCGCGCGGGCGACGCGCGCGCCCGGGCCGAGCGCCCGGACGTCGACACCGAGACCTACCTGCGCCTGCTCGACGCCGCGCTTCTCGACCGCTACGTCTCGCACTCGGAGCGTGCGGCGCTCCTCGCCGAGGCGCGGCGGGCCGGGCTGGACCGGGCCGCGGTCGAGCGCCTGCACCGCGACTACCTGACCGCCCTCGCCCGGGCGGAGCTCGACGCCCTCGACGGCGCGACCGCCACGGGCGACCGCGACGACGGCGGCTCCGTCCGCGACGACCCCGCGCTGCACGAGGTCGCCGGCCAGCTCGGCCTCGACGCCGACGACGTCGCGGGAGCCGTCGAGGCGGCGCTCGGGGCGCGGCTCGCCGCGGAGCTTGCCGTCGCCCCGCGCCCGGCGTTCGTCCTCGCGGACGGCGACGAGGTCGTGCTCACCGGGTCGATGTCCCGCACGCGCGAGGCCTGGGAGCGCGACGTGCGGGCCGCGGGCCTCTCTCCCTGGCCCTACGTGACGCGCCGGAGCCGGCTCGTCGTCGCCGCCGACCCGGACTCGCTCTCGACGAAGGCCCGCACGGCCCGCCGGTACGGCATCCCCGTCGTCACCGAGGCAGCCCTCGCGGCGCTGCTCGCCGCCCGGGACCCGGCGAGCGGACGCACGTCGGGCGCCAGGATGCGACGCTGGGCGTCATGAGCCCGAAGACTTCGCGCGGCACCGGCACCCGGGCGGACGCCGGGACCGACGCCGACGCGCTCGTCGACGGGCTCTTCGCGCTGCCGCTCGAGCAGTTCGTCGTCGCCCGCACCGCGGCGGCGAAGGAGATCAAGGCGTCGGGGGACGCCGTCGGTGCGGAGCGCGTGGCGCGGCTCGCGAAGCCGACCGTCGCGGCGTGGGTCGTCAACCAGGTCGCGCGCGAGCGTCCCGACGACGTCGCCGCCCTCGTCAGCCTCGGGGACGAGCTCCGCGACGCGACGACGGACCGCGACCGCACGCGCATCCGCACGCTCGACCGGCTGCGGCGCGAGCGCGTGGAGCGCGTCGTGGGCGAGCTGCGCGACGCGGGCGAGGTCGCGGGCCGGGCGGTCTCCGCGACGGCACTCGACCGGCTCGCGGAGACGCTCACCGCCGCCGTCATGGACCCGGACGCGGGCGCGCTCGTCCGTGCGGGGCGGCTCTCGCAGGCCCTCCAGCACGTCGGGTTCGGGATCGTCGACGAGGGCGGCGAGCCCGCCGACGTCGTCGAGCTGCGGGCGCGGGCCGGCGGCACCGCGGACACGGGCGGGCGTGGAGTCGCGGACGCGGAGACGAGCACGACGCGCGGCAGGCGGCGCGGCGCGCGGGACTCCGGCCCGGCCGACGGCGAGCCTCCCGAGGAGGACGCCGTCGCGGCGGCCGAGCGCGAGGTCGAGGAGACCGCGGCCGAGGTCGACCGCCTGGAGGCCGAGCGCGACGAGGCGGAGACGCGCGTGCGGGCGGCGAGCGACGCCGTCGGGCAGGTGGAGGACGAGCTCGGGCGCGTGGAGGACGAGCTGGCCCGGCTCGCCGACGAGCGCGAGGACCTGCGCGCGCGGCTCTCCGAGGCGCGCGACGCCGCGGCCGCAGCACAGGAGTCGCTCGACGGTGCCGACGCGCGGCTCGACGAGGCGGAGGAGCGTGCCGCGGCCGCCCGCAAGGCCCGGCGCACCGCGCGCCGCGGCTGAGCGGACCCGCCTGGTCCCGGCGTCCGACGCCGAGCGACCTGCGGACCGGCGCGCTACGGAGCGCCGGTCCAGGTGCCACCGTCGCCGAGCGTCACGGTGCCACCGGTCAGGGCGGCCTCGATGCACGTCACGAGGTCGTCGGCGGCACCCCGGGTCGTCCGCGGCGCGAGGCGGACGGACCACGAGGACGACGGCAGGTCCGCCGTCCCCCACTGTTCCACCACGGCGACCCCCGACGTCTCGAGGCAGTCCTGCCAGTCGCCCTCCGCGTGGTTCAGCGTGACGACCCACGTGTGCCCGCCCGGGAGCTCGTCGGCGGCGGCGCAGGCCCCGACGCCGCCCAGCGTCCCGACGACGGCGGCCAGCGCCGCGCCCGCGCGCCACCCGCTGCCGGAGCCTCGTCGCCCGTCCACGGGTCCCCCGTCCGATCCGCCCGTCCACCGCGTCGCGCTACCCGCGACGCGCCCAGGATAGGGAATCCCCGTACGCCGGTGCGGGAGAACCACACGATCGGCCACCGACCGTTGACCTGCGGCGGGTGCGGCGGCACCGTCGGCCCATGCCCCGCACCGCACGCGACGACGACGTCGCGCCCCGCTCACTCCTGGCCCTGCTCTCGTCCCTGCCGCGAGGCCGCCGCCCGTTCGCGGCGCTCGTCGGGGCGGTCGTCGGGGTCTCCGCCGCGCTCGCCGGGGCGCCCGCCCTCGCCGCGAGCGCGGTGGCGAGCGACGCCGTCGTGCACGTCGCCACCGCGAACGAGCTGCGGACGGCGCTGGCCGCGGCCGCACCGGGCCAGACGATCGAGCTGGCGGACGGGACGTACGTCGGCAACTTCAAGGTCACGGGCCGGGCGGGGACGGCGAGCGCGCCCGTCGTGCTGCGCGGGAGCTCCGCGGCCGTGCTGCGGACGTCGAGCGGCGGCGGGAACGTCCTGCACCTGACCGACGCCGACCACTGGACGGTGCAGGGCATCACCGTCCAGCACGCGCAGAAGGGCATCATGGTCGACTCGTCCGACCACGTGACGATCGACGCCGTCACGGTGCACGACCTCGACATGGAGGGCATCCACTTCCGGTCGTCGAGCTCGTACGGGATCGTGCGCGGCTCGACGATCCACGACACCGGCCAGAACCTGCGCGGCATGGGCGAGGGGGTCTACGTCGGCTCGGCGAACGACTACTCCGACCGGTCGGACCACGTGCAGATCCTCGACAACACCATCGGTCCGCTCGTGCGCGGGGAGAACATCGACGTCAAGGAGGGGACGACGGGCGGTCGGATCGCGGGCAACACGTTCGTCGGCGACGGGCTCACGGGCGCGAACTACGACGACTCGTGGGTCGACGTGAAGGGGAACGACTACGTCGTCGAGGACAACGTGGGGACGGCCACGACGAAGTCCGGCTTCCAGACGCACCAGCAGTCCCCAGGGTGGGGCTGCGGCACGGTGTTCCGCGGCAACCACGCCGACCTCACGGGCGCGACGGGCATCGGCCGGTACGCGATCGAGGTGACGGTGCACGACCCCGTGACCTGCCCGGTCACGGTGACGGACGACAACACGGTCGTCGGCGGTGACGGGCTCGTGAACCCGGGCGTCCCCGTGACGGCCACGGGCGGCGGCACCCCGACGCCCGACCCGACAGAGCAGCCCACTCCCGACCGACGGGCCGGAGCCCGACCCGACGGACACCCCGACGCCGGAGCCCGAGCACCCCGCGGAGTGCGACGACGCGGCGCTCGCCGCGTGGTCCGCGACGACGGTCTACGTCGGCGGCGACCGGGTGCTGCACGGCGGGAGCCTGTGGGAGGCGCGCTGGTGGACGCGGGGCGAGGCGCCGTCGTCCGCCGCGTGGGGGCCGTGGCAGCACGTCGCGCTCTGCTGACGACCGCGGGTCGGGCTGAGCCGGCGGAACAGGTGGAGCGGGTCGGGCACCGCGCCGTTCGTCGTCCGCGAACGCGGGACTGAGCCGGGCACGCTCAAGGTTGGACAGGTCAGGACGCCACGGGCCGACCGTGGCGCGAAGACCTGGAGGACCACCATGATCAGCACCTACACCGTGGCACCGTTCCGCCCGCTGCCCACCGAGCGCGTCGTGCGCCAGCTCTGGACGCGGCCCGCAGGTGCCCCCGTCGCGCGGACGGGCTACGCACCCGCCGCGGACGTCTACCGCGAGGGCGACGACCTCGTCGCCCGCTTCGACCTGCCGGGCGTCGACCCGGAGCGCGACGTGACCGTCGAGCTCGAAGGTCGCCGTCTCGTCGTCCGCGGCGAGCGTCGCGACCAGCGCGTCGTCGAGGCCCCCGCGGCCGAGACGACGGACGAGGCTGCCGAGGGCGAGCAGCCCGCGGCGAGCACCGACGAGGTGGCCGAGGCTGCCCCGGCCGGGCGCCGCGTCCGCGAGGTGCGGTTCGGCGAGTTCCGTCGCACCGTCACGCTGCCGAAGACCGCGGACGCCGACGCCGTCCGCGCGTCCTACGACGCGGGCGTGCTCGCCGTGACCGTCGCCGGCGTGTTCGCCGGTCGCGCCCCGCAGCGCATCGAGGTCACGCGCGCGGCGTGACGCCCACCGCCGGCGTGACGTGCGACGTCGCGCCGGCGCCCTGACCCCGGCCGCGCCCGCCCCCCTGCGCGGCCGGACCGCGGGCGGGGCCGGTGCCCGACGGCACCGGCCCCGCCCGTCTGCCCCGATGGGGACCTCTCCCCACGAACGGGCCGGTCCGAGGACGTCCCGGTCCGCTAGCCTTCCGGCCATGCCGAGCACCACGCCTCCGGGCCTGCCCGTGCCCTCGCCCCTCCCACGCCCTCGCGCGCTCCTGGCCGGCGTCGCCACCGCGGTGGCCCTCGCGCTCACCCTCGCCGCGTGCTCCGGCGACGCGTCGGCGGACGGGCCGACGCCGGTCGCCGTCGGCGCGGAGGAGTACCAGCCGGTCCTCGAGGCGCGGCTGCCCGTCCCCGGCTCCGCCGAGGACGAGGTCTCGCTCGGGCTGGTGTCGCTCGTCGCCGAGGGCTCGACGGTCGAGCTGCGCGTGCTCATGACGCCGCGCTTCGCCGACGCGGACGCGGAGAAGCCCGAGGCGCACTCGGCGTACGACATGCTCGGGCACGACCACAACCCGACGATCGTCGACGTGGACGCGCTCACCGAGTACGACCTCATCTCGTCCGGCGGGACCGACCTCGCGACCGACGTGGTGGCGGCGAAGACCGTGAACGGCCGCCCGCTCCTGTACCAGGCCTGGTTCCCGCGCCCCGCGGGCGACCCGGTCGCCGTCGACGTGCGGCTCCACGAGTCGTGGCCTCCGTTCGAGGACGTCCCGGTGACCTACGAGGTCGAGGAGTGAGCCGCGCGCGCCGCACCGCGGTCACGTCGCTCACCGCCGTCGTCGTCACGACGACGCTGCTCGCGGCCGCGGCGGCCCCCGCGACCGCGGAGGACGACCCCGGCGCCGACCCGACGCCCGACGTCCCCGGCATCGACGCGCTCACCCTCGACGACCTCGGAGGTCCCCCCAACCGCGAGTCGCTCGACAAGGCCGTCCGGCACTTCGACCCCGGCGTCGCGACGACCTTCGAGACCGAGGGGGCCGTCACGTCCTTCGAGTACGTCGAGGTCGAGGAGGACGAGGTCGTCGTCACGCTCGAGACGGACGTGCTGTTCGACGTCGGTTCGGCCGAGCTGTCCGACGCGGCCGTGCAGCGCGTCCAGGAGGTCGCCGCGGACCTGCCCGACGGCGTGACCGCGAGCGTCGCGGGCCACACCGACTCGGTCGGCGAGGAGGCCGACAACCTCGACCTGTCGCAGCGTCGCGCCCAGGCGGTCGCCGCGGCCGCGGCGTCGGTGCGCCCCGACGTCACGTTCGACGCGCAGGGCCACGGGGAGTCGCAGCTCAAGGTCGACGAGAGCGGCGACGACGTCGCCGACGACCGCGCCCAGAACCGACGGGTCGAGCTGCGCTACTCCGGCACCACGCCCGGCGAGGGCGGGATCGAGATCGAGGAGCACGAGCTCGCGCCCGTCGACGCCGACCACGTCCCCGCCGACGCACCCCGGATCGACCTCGTCGAGGACGGCGAGACGGTCGTGGAGAAGACCGTCGTCGTGCCGAACGACGAGGGCCGCGAGGAGCGCGTGCGCGTCGCGATCGAGCCGATCGTCGTGCGCGGCCCGGTCATGCGGCTCCGCGTCCAGCTCACACCGCTCGACCCGGTCGACGGGGAGACGGACCGGATCTCCGTGTACGACCTCACGGGTCGGGGCGAGCTGCACCCGTCCGCCGTCGACCCGTACGCGCTCGTCTCCTACGAGCCCGTGCGCGGCAGCGGCGCGCGCGAGCTGGAGAGCGACCCGATCTTCGTGCGGACCGCGGTCGGGCAGACCGCGCGGTACGAGGTGTACCTGCCGCGGCCGCTCGACGACTCGCTGACGTCGCTCTACGTGAACCTCGCGCCGACGTGGCCCACGTTCGAGGACGTCCCGCTCGTCGGGGACTGACCGCTACGCGCCGCGACCCAGGAAGGACCGCAGGGCCTCGGTGACCAGCGCGTGGTCGTCGCCCTGGGCGAGCCCGGACACGGTCACGACGCCGACGATCCCGACGCCCTCGACCCGCACCGGGAAGGCTCCGCCGTGGGCGGCGTACTCCTGCAGCGGGAGCTGGTGCTGGTCGGTGAACGTCGTCCCCTTCGCGCGGGCGCGCAGGCCCACGAGGTACGACGACGCCCCGAACCGCTCGACGACGCGCACCTTGCGCTGGACCCAGGTGTCGTTGTCCGGCGTCGTGCCCTCGCGCGCGGCGTGGAACACCTGCTGGGGGCCCTTGCGGACGTCGATCGTCACCGGCAGGTCGCGCTCGTCGGCGAGCTCGACCAGCAGGCAGCCGAGGCGCCAGGCGTCGTCGTGCGTGAAGGTGCGGAGCACGAGGTCGCGCTCGTCCGCCTCGACGGAGGCGATCAGGTCGGCGAGGTCGTCGGGCGTCGTGGTCATGGCGTTCATCGTGGCACGATCACGCCGTGACGACGACGCCCCCCGCCCGCGAACCCCTCGACCCGCTCGGCTTCTCCCTCCTCGACCGCGCGTCGGGCGTGCTGCTCGCCCAGGCGGCGGGCGACGCGCTCGGGGTGCCGTACGAGTTCGCGCAGCCGCCCGGCCCGGGGCGGCAGGAATCGGTCGCGGTCATGCGCGGCGGCGGCCTCGGCCCGTACGCGCCGGGCGAGTGGAGCGACGACACCCAGATGTCGGTGTGCGTCGCCCGGGTCACGGCCGCCCACGACGTGCTCTCTCCCGTCCCGGACGCGTTCGGCGCGACCCCGTTCGACGAGGTCGCCGCCGCCTTCGAGGCGTGGCGCACCGGGGGCGCGACCGACGTCGGGACGCAGACCGCCGCCGTGCTGCGCGACGCCGCCGCCCGGCGCGGACCCGCCGCGACGCGCCTGCGCGAGGCGTCCGCCGCGCTGCACGCGGCGACCGGGCGCACGGCCGGGAACGGCGCGCTCATGCGCACGGGCGCCGTCGGGCTGGTGGCCCTGGACGACCGGGACGCGACCGCCCGCGCGGCGCGCGCCGTCGCGGAGATCACGCACACCGACCCGCTCGCCGCCGAGTCGTGCGTGCTCTGGTCGGAGGCGGTGCGCGTCGCGGTGACCGAGCAGCGGCTCGACGTCCGCGCGGGTCTCGACCTCCTCGACCCGGACGCGGCGGCGCGCTGGTCCGCGTGGATCGCCGACGCCGAGCTCGCGCGGCCCACGGCCGACCTGCGGCAGAACGGCTTCACCGTCACCGCGCTCCAGGCGGCGTGGCACGCCATCGCGACGACCTCAGCGCCGGAAGGTTCGACGTTCGCCGGCCGCGACCACCTCGCGGCCGCGCTCCAGGCCGCCGTCTCGATCGGCGGCGACACCGACACGGTCGCGGCCATCGCCGGCGCCCTGCTCGGCGCGTGCTACGGAGCCCGCGCCGTGCCGTACGAGTGGGCGACCGCCGTCCACGGCTGGCCCGGGATCGCGCGGCGCCAGCTCACCGCGCTCGCCCGCCGCACCGCGCAGGGCGGCCTCGTCCGCGCGGGCGCGCTCGCGCCCGCCGGCGCCGAGCCGGTCCGTACGCAGTTCTGCCCGCTCTGCGGGACGCTCGTCCGCTGGAACCCCCGCTACCCGCGGCACGTGTGCGCATGGTGCGAGGCCGACGTCACGGACGAGGCCGGGCGCGCGGTCTCCCTGTCCAACGTGGACCTCGGCGGCGGCTACCAGGCGCACTACCTCGACCGCTCCCCCGCGTCCGACGCGGTGCGCAGCGGGCGCGTCTGGATCGGGGGCGTCGAGCACCGCGCGGGAGAGGCCCGCTTCGGCGGCATCGTCGTCGAGCCCCTGGACGTGCCGTCGTCCTGACGCGCCGAACCCGGGGTCGCTCCCCAGCGCGAGCGTGCGCTGGGGAACGACCCCGGGTTCGGCGGCGGGCTCAGCCGCAGGTGACCGCCGGGTAGGTGGCGTCCTGCGAGGAGGCGCCGCCGTCGGGTCGGGTGCCCGACACCGTGACGGAGCCCGCCTCGGCCGCGACGGACCGCGACGAGAACGACTGGTACGCGGCCTTGCCCGGCGCGACCGCCGCGAACGTCCGCGTGCCGAACGGCGTCGCGAGCGTGACGTCGGCGGGCACGTCGCCGGTGTTCGTCGCGCGGACCGCGACGTACGCCGTGCCGGCGAGGCAGCGCGCGCTGGTCTCGACGTCGAGCACCGGGCCCGCCGCGTCCTCGCGCTGCAGCGTCACCCGGTCGACGACGCGCTGCGACCCGGTCGTGTACGTGGTGACCGTGAGGGACGTCGGGGTGACGTCGAGGTCGGAGTAGCTCGCCTCGCGGGACTGCTCCCAGCGGGCCGTCCACGGCTTGGCGCCGTCGAAGTCGTAGAACTTGGAGCCCGACGACGAGTTGCCCGTGAGGTAGAGGACCTGGTCCTCGTCCGGGGTCAGGACGTCGCCCTCGGCGGGCGCCTCCGCCGGGACGACCGGCGTCGCACCCTCCATGAGGTACGAGCGCGTGTAGATGTGGTCGTGGCCCGCGAGGACGAGGTCGACGCCGAGGTCGCTGAAGACGGGCGACAGGGCCTCGCGCATGCGCACCACGTCGGTGTCGCGCGAGTGGAACGCCTGGCTGTACAGCGAGTGGTGGAACGTCACGACGACCCAGTCGTACGCGTCGCCGTGCGTCCCGACCACGTCGCGCAGGAACGCCTCGTGCCCGGCGATCTCCGCCGGGCCGGAGTCGTTCGAGTCGATCGCGACGACGAGCACGTTGTTGTAGGAGTACCAGTAGTCGCGGCGCTGCTCGGTCGAGAGGTTCGGCATCGCGTAGTGCTGGTCGTACAGCGCGGACGCGGTGTCGTGGTTGCCGTCCTGGACGGCGAAGCGCAGCTCGCGCATCTGGCGCGGCGCCAGGAACCCGGCGTACTGCGCGGCGCTGCCGGCGCTGTTCACCTGGTCGCCCGCGGAGATGAGGAACGCCGTGTCGGGGTGCCGGGCGGTCATGACGTCGAGGCTCTCACCCCAGCGCGCGGCATCGTTCGCGGCGTCGCCGCTCGCGCCGATCTGCGCGTCGCCGATGAACAGCGCGCTGAACTCGTCGCCGAACGTGCCCGTGGTGAAGGTCGTCGGCGCGGACCAGCCGGTGGCCGCGCTGCCCACCCGGTACGCGTACGCCGAGTCCTCCTCGAGGCCGGTGATCGTGGCGTGGTGGTAGGTCGAGCCGTCCGCGGCCGCACCGTCCCGGGACGACGACGTCGCCGCTGTCTGCCAGTCCACCTCGCCGCCCGCCTCGTCGACGCGGGCCCACTGCACCTCGCCCGCGCCGGGCAGGGTCGAGAACCAGGCGACGTTCGCCTGCGTCTCGTCCGCGCCGACGTTGAGGGCGACGTCGCGCACCTCGCCGTGCGTCGGGACGAGCGAACGGACGTCGAGGTAGATGTCCGAGCTCGTCGGCGCGTCCTGGTAGAGCGCGACGGAGATCGTGTTCTCGCCGGGCTCGAACGCGTCCGACGGGACGACGAACGTGCCCGTCACCGGGTCCGTGCGCCCGTTGCCGTGGTACTGCAGGTTCTCCGTGATCTCGCGGCCGTCGTCGCCCAGGCGCACGACCTCCTCGCCGTTCACGTAGACGATCGCCGCGTCGTCGTAGACGATCTCGCCCTCGAACGCCGGGACGCCGTCGAGGTCCGCCGCGGTGAGCTCCACGTCGGTGCGGAAGAAGAACGTGGGCACGTCCGTCGTCGTGCCGGGGATGTACTGCGTGAGCAGGGTCGTGATCGGGAACGCGTCCCCGATGCCCGTCGCGGCGCCGCGCTTGGCGCCGAACGCGCCCGTCGCGGTCTTCCACGCGGAGTCGTCGAACGCGGTGGTCGTCCACACGCGCTGGTCCGCGGCGGTCCCCGCCGGGTTCGTGTTGTCGTCGAGGTAGCGCCAGGTCGTGCCGGACGTCGAGAGCAGGAACTCGTCGGCGGCGGCGGTCGAGGTGGCGGTCGCGGCGACGAGCACCGTCCCCACCAGGGAGACGGCGAGCGCCGACGCCGCCGCGCGCGTCAGCGCGCCGGGCAGCCGGGAGGCGTGCGGGTTCATGGGTTCCTTCGCAGGTCAGGGGTCCGCGCGGCGACGACCGTCGGACCACCGTGGCGGCGCCGGACCCGTGGTGGGAAGCGCTGTCACCGTACGGAGCCGGGGTGGCGGGCACCCGTCGTCCCGGTGAACTCCCGTGGGCGGGCAGGTGGCCGTCGCGGACGCGCCCCGGAACGCGCGACGCCGCGCCCCCCGGGATCGGGGGACGCGGCGTCGGGACGGACGGGCGGGACGCCGGGTCAGGCGCCCTGACGTCGCCTCAGGACGAGGACCGTGGTGCCCAGCGCGACCAGCACGAGCGCCGCGAGAGCGACGCCCCCGGCCTGTGCACCGGTCGTCGCCAGACCGTCGGAGCCGCCGTCAGCCGGGTGCGCCGGGGTGGTGGGCGCAACCGGGGTCGTCGGCGTCGTGGGCTCCGTCGGGGTCGTGGGCTCCGTCGGGGTCGGCGGTGCGGGCTCGTCCGCCGTGTTGGTGAGCACGACGGCGACGTCCGCCGTCGTGCCGATCTCGACGCGCACGGTCCCGTCGTCGCCCGGCTCGACGGCTGCGCCGTCCACGTGCCACGCCGGCTCCCCCCACACGACCGCGTCCACGTCGGGGAAGCTGGGCTCCGACAGCACGACCTCGGTGCCCAGCGGAAGGTCGTCCAGGGTCGCGGAGCCACCGACGGGCACGGTGAGCTCGCCCGTCGTCCCGTCGGCGTCGTACACGACGGTGAACGTCGTGCCCGCCGGCACGGCCGAGGCCGCGGCACCCACGACCTCCTTGGTGAGCGTCAGGCCGCCGGTCTCCACCACGGGCTCGGTCGAGCACGGGACGGCGCCGGCGAAGAGGTACGCGTGCGCCTCGCCGCCGAGCAGCGTGAGGTTCCGCGCGACAACCTGGCCGTCGAGCGGGGCGGCCTCGACCGTGAGGTCCGCCGTCGGGGCGTAGACCGAGCCGTCGAGGCGTGTCCCGCCCGCACCGAGGGTGACCGCGCCGTCGAGCTGCGACAGGTCCCACATCACGAAGGAGGCCGCCGCGCCGGCTCCGCCGAACACGGAGCCGCGGAGCTCGGTCGTCCCGGCGGGGACGGAGACGATCAGCGGGGCGTCCGCGGACGGGAGCACGCCGTCGGCGAACTGCACCGTGTACGCGTCCGCGATCGCGGCGTAGTCGACGACGTTCGGGCGTCCGGGCTCGAGCGCCGAGAGCACGACCCGGTCGCCGGCGTCCTCGGCGACGGTGAGCACGTGCGCCGCACCGCTCGGCACGAGGTTCGCGAGGCACTGGCGCACGTCGGCGGGCTCCGTGGCTCCGCTCTCGACGTACGCCGCGACGGCGTCGCGCTCGGTCGCCACGGTCGCGGCACCGGCGGGCCACTTCTGGTTGGTCGCGTCGATCGCCGGCGCGTCGTCGACCGTCGTGCGGTACCGCACCCAGTCACCCCGCTGATAGGTGTCGAACACCGGGTCGTCGCCCACGACCTTGAGGTAGCCCTGGAGCTCGGCGCCGCTGCCCTGCGGCACACCCGCGTTCGTGATCTGCGCCAGCCCGGAGGACGGAGCGTACGAGCCGACGAGCAGACGGGTCGGGTCGCCGTCGACGGTCGGGATGGTGTAGTCCGCGGTCCCGGCCACCTGGTGGACGATCGCGTACGTGCCGCCGTCGGCCCGGACGGTCAGCTCGCCGCCCACGGCGATCGACCCTTCGGTCTCGTGGTTGTCGAGGCGGGCGTCCTCGCGGGCGTAGACGCTGAACCCGCCGGCAAGGTCGAACGGGTTGACCGCGTCGGCGGCGGCAGCGCTCGTCGCGGGGACGACGAGCCCGGCGCCGGCGAGGAGGCCGACGGCGAGGAGCGCCGCAGCCGGCCGTCGACGCCGCCGACGGGAGGTCTCGTGGGAGGGCTGTTGAGGTGTCAAGGTCGGGCGGGTCATCACTACCTGGGTCTCGGTGTCGCGGACGACGGGGTCGGACGACCCGTCCCGACCACCGTAAGCAGACCTGGACGAGCGTCCAGGTGCGCGGGCCGGGTGAAGTCGCACCGGTGTGAGCAACCCCACCGAGGCGCCCCGACGTTGCCTCCGCATCTATCCCGGATGTCCGGTCTGTCGTCCCGACGGGCGGCCTCAGGAGACGACGAGGCGCGCGATCAGGCCGTCGCCCAGGACGGGACGTCGGACGTCGGGCATCGGGGGGTGTGCCTCCCGCTGCGCCCCGGTCACCGCCCGACGACGGCCCGGACGTGGTCCGCCGCCGCGTCGGCGAGGTCCGCGCGGAGGCCGTCGAACAGCGCGACGCTCGCCGCGCCGGGCCAGCCCGCGGGCAGCGCCGAGAGCGGAAGGCCCGGGTCGACGTACGGGACGGGCCGCCAGTCGTCGACCGCGCGCACCCACCGGGCGAACGCGGCACGGGGCGAGACCGCCTCGCCATCCGGCCGGGCGTCGTCGGGCCGGGCGCTCTCAGGCCGGGCGCCCTCGGCCCGGCCGACCTCGGGCCGCGAGCCGCCGTGCCGCGCGAGGAAGTCGCGGTGCAGCGCGGCGACCCGGTCGAGGTCCCACCACCGCGCGGCGGCGTCGGCGAACGACCCCGCGACGCGCGGCGGTCCGGCCACGAAGACCGTCGCGGCCTCGCGCACGCCCAGCCCGACGAGGATCTCCTCGACCTCGTCCGCGAGGTGCCCCGGCGCGATCCACAGGCCGTCCGCGACGGTGCCGGCGCCGATCCACGCGAGGTGCCGCCGGAGCTGGTGGCGCACGGCGCGCCGCTTCTCCGGCAGCGAGAACGACACGAGGCACCACGGGTCGTCGTCGCCCTGCTGCCGGTAGGCGAAGATCCGCCGGTCGCCCCGCTCCAGCATCCGCGCGGAGTCGGGCGCGAGCGAGTAGCCGGCCCGGCCGCCGGCGGTCTCCGGGACGAGCAGCCCCTTCGCCTTCGCCCGTGAGACCGCGCCGCGCGCGCCGACGGGCGGGACGTCGAGCGCCCCCAGCAGCTCGACCAGGTCGGCGACGGCGACCGCCCCGCCGAGGTCCCGCAGGTACAGCCCGACGACGGTGCGCAGGAGCGACGTCGCGCTCCCCGGGCGGGAGTCGAGGTCGTCGAGGATCACGCGGCCCCGTCCGCGACGACCTCCAGCAGGGCGTCGCGCACGGCCTCGATGCCGACGCGCACCTCGTCGAAGCTCGTGGAGAGCGGCGACAGGCCGAGGCGCAGGCCGTCCGGACGACGGAAGTCGGGGATCACGCCGCGCTCCCACAGCAGCGGGAGCGTCGCCTCGAACGCGTCGTGGTCGACGGTGACGTGGCTCCCGCGACGGGCCGGGTCGCGCGGCGACGCGTAGCGTGCGCCGAGCGGGAGCAGCAGGTCGTCCACGAGGGCCGTCGCGTGCTCCGTGAGCGCGACCGACTTCGCCCGCACCCCCGCGATCCCCGCCGCGTCCAAGAGGTCGAGCATGTCCTGCATCGCGAGCATCCCGACGATCGCGGGCGTCCCCGAGAGGAAGCGCCGGACGCCGTCGTGCGGGGCGTACGCCGGGCCCATCTCGAACGGCGCGGCGCTGCCCATCCACCCCTGGATCGGCTGGGTCAGGGCGCCCTGGAGGTCGGCGCGGACGTAGCCGAACGCGGGCGCGCCCGGGCCGCCGTTCAGGTACTTGTACGTGCAGCCCGCCGCGAGGTCGACGCCCCAGGCGTCGAGCTCGACCGGCAGCGCCCCGACCGAGTGGCACAGGTCCCACAGGACGAGCGCCCCGGCGTCGTGCGCGAGCGTGGTGATCGCGGCGGCGTCGCTCACGTACCCCGAGCGGTACGCGACGTGGCTCAGCAGCACGAGCGCGGTGCGGCCCGAGAGAACCTCGGCGACCTGCCCCGGGGTCACGCCGCCATCGTGCTCGGGCGTGATCCACCGCAGCGTCGCGCCGTGCTCGCGCGCGACGCCCTCCAGCACGTAGCGGTCGGTCGGGAAGTTCCCGGCGTCGAGCACGATCTCGTCGCGCCCCGCGACCTGTGGTGCCGAGAGCGCGGCCCGGACGAGCTTGTAGAGGATCACCGTCGTGGAGTCGTCGACGAACGTCTGGCCGGGCGCCGCGCCGAGCGTGACCGCGCCGATCCGGTCGCCGAGCGTGAGCGGCAGGTCGTACCACTCCTCGTCCCAGCCGCGGATGAGCCGCGCGCCCCAGCGCTCGGTCGCGAAGCGGGCCAGCCGCTCGGCGGACGCGCGCGTCGGCCGTCCGAGCGAGTTCCCGTCGAGGTAGGCGGTGACCTCGTCGGAGTCGACGAACGCGTCGCGGAACCGCGCGAGCGGGTCGGCGGCGTCGAGCGCGGCGGAGCGCGCGGCGTGGTCCTCGGTCATGGTCGTCCTTCCGGTGGGGCGGTCTCGCGGGCCGGGTGAGGGGCCGTGCCTGGCGCGCGCTCGACGACGACGGCGCGCACGAGCCACGCGAGGACGTCGTCGGTATGACGGGGTTCGGGCGGGTCGCCGGCGACCCACGTGGCGAGCGCTGCACCTGTGCCCGGGCGCTGCACCTCGGGGTGCATCTCTCGAGCGGGAGCGCGTCGCTCGGCCGGGGCGTCGTGCGCGAGGGCGTCGACCAGCGCGTGCGCGTCGAGGCCCGCCGCCGCGAGCGCCCGCAGCTCGCGCGCGTTCACGCCGGGCGGCAGCGGCCCGTTGCCCAGGTCGGTGCCGTAGACGACCGTCCCCCCGAGCGCGACGAAGCGGCGCACGTTGTCGATCGCGACATCCTGCGCGGCAGTCGCCCTCCCCCCCCCGTGGACGTCGAGCGTGCTCACCCAGCTCACAAGACTCCCCACACCTCCGCCGAACACGACATGAGGGTCGTTATCCGGGCTATTCCGGCCTTCAGGTCGTGTTCGACCGCGGGCAGGGTCGTGCTCGGCGGCGGGGCGTGAGCGAGACCGCGTCTGGGAGCGAGCGCGCGGGCGGGCCATCGCGCGCAGCAGGTCGTCGGGCAGGCGCTCGCTGAACGGGGCGTGCGCGAGCCTGTCCACACCCGCCTCGAACGCGCGGGCCGCCATGCCCCGCCCCTCCACGTGCGCGACGACGTCCCGGCCCCGCGCGTGGGCGTGGCCGACGAGCGCGGCGAGCGTGACGACGTCGGGCACCGGGCCGGCCTCGGAGTGCAGGGCGACCTTGACGAAGGATGCGCCCGCGGCGACCTGACGGTCGACGGCGGCGACAGCCTCGTCCGGCGACCTGACCTCCTCGACCGAACCCGGAGCCGCCCACGACCGGTCCGACGGGTAGCCGCCGGGCGCGGTGAGGAACGCGCCCGCGTACGCGACCTCGGGGAAGCCGGGCGTGCCGGGCCAGGTGCGCGCGACGTCGGGCACCCACCCCAGGTCGTGCACGACGGCGATCCCGCCGCGCCGCACGGCGACGGGGTCGACGAGGCCGAGGTGCACGTGCGCGTCGACGAGCGGCGGGAGCCAGGTGCCGCCGTCGCCGGGCCGACCGAGGGACCTGCCGCTCACGCCCGCCCGATCTCCGTGCGCACGGCGAACAGCTCGGGGAAGAACGTGAGGTCGAGCGCCTTCTGCAGGAACCCGACGCCGCTCGACCCGCCCGTCCCGCGCTTGGTGCCGATGATCCGCAGCACCGTCTTCATGTGCCGGAACCGCCAGAGCTGGAAGTTGTCCTCCAGGTCGACGAGCTCCTCGCACGTCTCGTACGCCGACCAGTGCGCCTCCGGGTCGTCGTAGATGCGGCGGAAGACATCGACGAGGTCGTCGTCGAGCGTGTGCGCGACGGTGACGTCGCGGTCGAGCACGCGCCGCGGCACGTCGTGGCCGTGCCGGGCGAGGTGGCGCAGGAACTCGTCGTAGACGCTCGGCTCGGCGAGCATCCGGGCGAGCTCCGCCCGGGCGTCGGGCTCGGCGTCGAACACCGCGAGCATGCGCGCGTTCTTGTTGCCGAGCAGGAACTCGACCGCGCGGTACTGCCAGGACTGGAAGCCCGACGCGTGGCCGAGGAACCCGCGGAACTGCGCGTACTCGCTGGGGGTGAGCGTCGCGAGCACGGACCACTGCTCGGTGAGCGTGCGCTGCACGTGCTTGACGCGCGCGATGCGCTTGAGCGCGGCGCCGAGCTCGTCGGCGGCGAGGAGGTCGCGCGCGGAGAGCAGCTCGTGCAGCACGAGCTTGAGCCAGAGCTCGGTCGTCTGGTGCTGGACGATGAACAGCATCTCGTCGTGGTGCTCGGGGTCGCTCACGGGCTCCTGCGCGGCGAGCAGCGTGTCGAGGTGCAGGTACGACCCGTACGTCAGCTGCTCGCGCAGGTCCGTGACGATGTCGGACTCGAGCGCGCGCTCGTTCGGCGTGGGCAGCGGTGCGTCGGCCATCCGCCGAGCGTATGTCACGAACGTGACGACCGCTAGATCTGTGCGATGCGTTGGGATGACGCAATGATCAAATCATTACGACATCCGGCTAGGATGTGACGTAATGATCTGATCATTGCGACACAGGAGACGAGCCCGATGCTCCCGCCGATCTACCGCACGCCCGACACCGACCTCGAAGACCTGGCCGTCATCGACGACGTCCGTTCGCTGCGGGAGTCGCTCGCGGACGTCCTGCGCGTCCCGCGCCGTTGGTCGAACGGCATGCGCCGGACCACGCAGGCACGAGCGATCCAGGGCTCGAACACGATCGAGGGCTACACCGTGTCGGACCAGGACGCCGTCGCCGCCGTCGACGACGAACCTCCGTTGACGGCGGACCAGCAGACCTGGGCCGAGATCATGGGGTACCGCCGGATGATGACCTACATCCTGCGTATGACGCCCGACCCGGAGTTCGTGCTCACGACCCAGACGCTGCGCTCCCTGCACTTCATGCTGCTGGAGCACGACCTCGGAGCAGACCCGGGCCATTTCCGCCCGGGCGCCGTGTACGTCCGGGACGAAGCGGCTGACCAGACCGTCTACGAGGGGCCGCCCGCGGAGGAGGTCCCGGGGCTCGTCGAGTCCCTCGTCGCGACGATCCGGCACGAGGGCGCCGACGCGATGGTGGACGCGGCGATGGCGCACCTGAACCTCGTGATGATCCACCCCTTCCGGGACGGCAACGGCCGCATGGCGCGGGCGCTCCAGACCATGGTGCTGGGCCAGGACCGCGTGCTTGAGCCCACTTTCTCGAGCATCGAGGAGTGGTTGGGGAGCAACACGGAGGACTACTACCGCGTCCTGGCCGTCACGGGCGAGGGCGCCTGGCGACCTCAGAACGACGCGACCCTCTGGATCAAGTTCACCCTGCGGGCGCACCACATGCAGGCGCAGACCCTCCGGCGCCGCTTCCTCGAGGCGGAGACGACGTGGCGTGCACTCGACGCGATCGTTGCCGAGCACGGTCTCCCCGAACGAAGCGCTGACGCGCTGTTCGACGCTGCGCTCGGCTACCGCGTCACCCGCCCGTCGCACGCCAAGCATGCGGCGATCGAGGACCAGACCGCCACACGCGACCTCCGGCGCCTCGTGGCGGCCGGGCTGCTCGATGCCGTCGGCAACACGAGAGGACGCTATTACGTCGCGAGCGGGGTTCTCCGCGCGCTGCGGGACGACGTGCGCGCTGGGCGCGAGACACTCGCCGACCCCTACCCCTGGATGCCTGCCGAGCTCCGCACCCGGGCCGGGCGGTAGTCCGTCAGTCGTCCGCCGCGGCGCGACGCTCCTCCTCGACGACGGACTCCCCCGTCGGATCCTCGGCCGCGAGGTCGGCCAGCGCGGCGCCGCCCAGCGGGCCGTCGCTCAGGCCCACCAACCGCCAGCCCGACGACGGGCCCCCCTCCACCTCGACGAGCCCGGTGTTCGCGAGCGGGGTCCAGGCGAGCAGGTCGAGGTCGACGCCGTCGACGCGCGCGCACGCCCAGGCGCGGATCGCCGCGCCGTGCGACACGACGACGGCGGTACGCCACCCCGTGCGCGCGACGCTCGCGACGGCGTCGTCGTAGCGGCCGAGGAACTCCGCGCCGTCGGGGCCGCCGGGCATGCGCCGGCCGGGCTCGCCGCGGCCCCAGGCGAACACGGTCTCGAGGTACGTCGCGTGGTCGTCGTGCGCGGCCGACATCTCCAGGTCGCCCGCGTCGACCTCGCGGAACCCGTCGAGCTCGAGCAGGTCGAACCGGTGCCGCTCGGCCAGCGGCGCGGCGGTGAGGTGCGTCCGGACGAGCGTCGAGACCGCGACGCCGTCGACGACGCGGTCCGCGAGCGCGTCCGGGATCGCCGCCGCCTGGCGCGCGCCGAGGGCGGTGAGGCCGGGGCCGGGCAGCGCGGTGTCGAGCAGGCCGGCGACGTTGGACGGGGTCTGTCCGTGGCGGACGAGGAGCAGGCGCATGGTTCTCCGGGTTCTCCGTGCTCTCGGTGGGGGTTCTCCTGCCACCCTACGAGGAGCGGTGCCGTGGCACGCTGGGGCCATGTCCCGCCGCGAGCTCGTCGTCCTCGGGACGGCCAGCATGGTCCCGACCCGCACGCGCAACCACAACGGCTACGTCCTGTTCTGGGACGACGAGGCGATCCTCTTCGACCCCGGCGAGGGGACGCAGCGGCAGATGTCGTTCGCGGGCGTGTCCGCGACCGACCTCACGCGCGTCGCGATCACGCACCTGCACGGCGACCACAGCCTCGGTCTGGCGGGCGTCTCCCAGCGCATCAGCGGCGACGGCGTGCGGCACACGATCGGGGTGACCTACCCGGCGTCGGGCCAGCGGTGGGTGGACCACCTGCTCGACGCGAGCGCCCACTTCCGCCGCGGCCACCTGGAGCTGCAGCCGCTGACGACGGACGGCGTCGTCCCGCCCGTGACCGGCCGCCCCGAGCCGGGGTTCACGCTGCGCGCGGAACGCCTCGACCACACCCTGGAGGCGATGGGCTACCGCCTCGACGAGGCCGACGGCCGGTCGCTCGACCCCGCGCTGCTCGCGGACCGCGGCCTGGCCGGCCCGGCGGTCGGCGAGCTGCGACGGACCGGGGTCGTCACCGCGCCCGACGGCCGGACCGTCACCCTCGACGAGGTGAGCGCCCCGCGGCCGGGGCAGTCGTTCGCGTTCGTCATGGACACACGCCTGTGCGACGCGGTGCACCGGCTCGCGAACGGCGTCGACCTGCTCGTCATCGAGTCGACGTTCCTGGACCGCGACCGCGACCAGGCCGAGCGCTGGGGCCACCTCACCGCGCGGCAGGCGGCGACCGTCGCGGCCGAGGCGGGCGTGCGCTCGCTCGTGCTCACGCACTTCTCGCAGCGCTACCCCGACCCGACGGAGTTCTGGCGCGAGGCGCGCGAGGTGTTCGACGGCGAGCTCACGGTCGCGCAGGACCTCGACCGCGTGCGGGTCCCCCACCGCCGCCGACCCGGCTGACGGTCGGCGACGCCGGTGCGGTCGCCGATGAGAAACGGGGCGAGCCGCCGTCTCACCACGGACGGGTGAACACGGGGCGCCTCGGGGCGCGCCACGGGAGAGGACCGAGATGAGACCGCTGCGCTACTCGATCAACGTCACGCTCGACGGCTGCTGCCACCACGAGGCGGGACTGCCGCCCGACGAGGAGTCGATGCGCCACTGGACCGCCGAGATGGAGCGCGCCGACGCCCTCCTGTTCGGCCGGGTGACCTACCAGATGATGGAGTCGGCCTGGCGGCGCCCGGCCACGGGCACGTGGCCCGACTGGATGGACGAGTGGGAGGTCCCGTTCGCCGAGGCGATCGACGGGGCGCGCAAGCACGTCGTGTCGAGCACGCTGAGCGGGTTCGACTGGAACGCCGAGCTGCTGCGGGGCGACCTGGGGCCCGCGGTCGAGCGGCTCAAGCAGGAGCCGGGCGAGGGCCTGTGGGTGGGAGGCGTGACGCTCCCCCTCGCGCTGGCGGACCTGGGGCTGATCGACGAGTACGAGTTCGTCGTGCAGCCGGTCCTCGCCGGCCACGGGCCGACGCTGCTCGCCGGTCTCCGCGAGCGCATCCGGCTCGAGCTCGTGGACCGCCACGAGTTCCGCTCGGGGGCGGTGGCGATGCGCTACCGGCCCGCGACCCCGGGGCGGTGAGGCGGGGCCGTCCGGCTCCGCCCCACCCCCCTCCTGCCGGGTCCTAGACGACCCGGGCCGCGAGCCAGCCCGCGAGGCGGTCGGGGCGGTCGGTGATGATCGCGTCCACGCCGAGCTGGACCGCGGCCGCCCAGTGCTCCGGCTCGTTGAGCGTCCACACCGCGACGTCGAGGCCGGCGTCGTGCAGGCGCTCCACGAGTCCCGGGTCCTCGAGGAGGAGCAGGCCCATCGGGTTGCACGTGACGACGTCGAGCTCGGCGCACCGCGCGAGCACGTCGTCGTCGATCGACGCGACGAGCAGCCCGCGGCGCAGGCCGGGGTCGGCCTCGCGCAGGGCCGCGACCGTCTCGGGCCAGAAGCTCTGCGCCACGACCCGGTCGGCGATGCCCGCGAACCGGATCGGCCCGGTGACGCGCCGCACCTGCTCGGGCGTCCACGCGCCCTTGAGCTCGAGCAGCAGGTCCGTGCCCGGGCGTCGCACGAGGAGGTCGACGACCTCGGCGAACGTCGGCACGCGCTGGCCGCCGAACGCCGGGGAGAACCACGACCCGGCGTCGAGCGCCCGGATCGCCGCGCGGTCGAGCCGCGCCACCGTGCCGCTGCCCGACGTCGTCGCGTCCACGGTGTCGTCGTGGATGACGACGGGCTCGCCGTCGGCCGTGAGCTGCACGTCGATCTCGATGCTGTGCGCCCCGGCCCGCCACGCCGCCTCGAACGCGGCGAGCGTGTTCTGCGGCGCGACGGAGCTGTTGCCGCGGTGCGCGATGACCCGCGGGCGCGCGGACCGCTCGGGCCCGGCGCCGGTCGGCGCGAGCGCGGTCGCCGTCACAGGTACGGCTCCACGTTCTCGGTGTACGCCGTCTCGATGCGCGGGGCGACCGACTCGAACGCGGCCGCCGGGTCGGCGCCCTCGATGACGATCTGCTCGATCGCCTCGTTGAGGAGCGCGTCGGCGCCCGGGATGAAGACGCGCGCGTCGTCCTGCGGGCGCGCCTTGTCGGCGAGCTGGTCGACGGCGGTGCGGAACTGCGGCGTCGCCTCGTAGACGGCCTTCATCGCGTCGGACTCGACGGCCGACGTGCGCACCGGCATGTAGCCCGTGTTCTGCGAGAAGTACGCGGTGTTCTCGGTGTTCGTGAGGAACGCGAGGAACATCGCCGCGGCGAGCTGCTGCTCGGGCGACCGCGACGACGGGATCGCGAGGCCAGTCCCGCCCGTCGGGGTGCCGCCGCCGGCCGGGCCGTCGGGCAGGTAGGCCGTGCCGACCTCGAACGACGCCGCGTCGAGCGCGCCCTTGAGCGAGCCCGTCGAGCCGATGGTCGAGGCGATGAGGCCGGACGAGAAGTCGACCATCGCGTCGTCCGCGGAGAGCGTCGCGACCCCCTTCTCGTGGAAGAGGTCGTGCAGGAACTGGCCGCCCGCGATCGACTCCTCCGAGTCGAGCGTGAGGTCGAACCCGTCGGAGTACGCGCCGCCCTGGCCCCAGATCATGTTCTCGAACCACCACGCGCCCCACGACGGGCCGGTGGACAGGCCGAACGTCGAGCCGCCGGCCGGGACGAGCGGCTTGAGCGACGCGTCCCACTCCTCGAGCTCGGCCCACGTCTCGGGGCCGCGGTCGGGCAGACCGGCCGCCGTCCACAGGTCCTTGTTGTAGTAGAACAGCGGCGTCGAGCGCGCGTAGGGCACGGCCCAGTGCTGGTCGTCATACTTGTAGTCCGCGTAGAGCGCGGGCTGGAAGTCGGCCGCGTCGGCGTCGACGAACTCGAGCACGTCGTCGAGCGGCAGGATCTGGTCGTTGAGGTGGTAGCGGAACCACCAGACGTCGGACGCGATGACGAGGTCGGGCAGCTCGTCGGTCTGCGACGCGGCCTGGAAGCGCTGGGCCACCTCGTCGTAGTTGGCGCCCGCGGTCACGAGGTTGACCGTGATGCCGGACTCCTCCTCGAACCGGTCGATGAGCTCCTGCTCGATCTCCTGCGACGTGCCGGGGTGGTTGCTCCACCAGGTGATCTCGGACGCGGGCTCGACGGCCGACCAGTCGACGGCCTCGGCCGTCGCCTCGTCGCCTGCGGTGCCGGCGCCGTCGGCCCCGGCCACGCTCGGTCCGGCGCACGCGGTGAGCGCGAGGGCGGTGACCGCCGTGAGGGCAGTGGCGGCGGTGCGGGCCCGACGGCGGCGCGCGGGCCGGCCGGGTGCGGTGCGGTGGGACACAGGTGCTCCTTCAGGTCGTGCACCGGGTCTCGGTGCGCTTCGGGGAACCCGGACCGCTGCGGGCGGACCGGGGAGTCGGTGGTGGTGGACGGGCGCGCGGGTGCGCGGCCCGCCCGGGGTGGGGACGTCGTCGGGCACGACGGCGCAGGGTGGGTCAGCCGGTGACCGCGCCGGCCGTGAGGCCCGCGACGAGGCGGCGTTGGAGGACGAGGAAGACGACGAGGATCGGCAGGGTGACGACGACCGTCGCGGCGAGCAGCACGCCCCAGTTCGTCATGCCGTCGGTGTTCTGCAGCAGCGTGAGGCCGACGGGGAGGGTCATCTTGTCCGGGCGGTCGATGACGAGGAACGGCCACAGGTAGTCGTTCCACTCCGTCACGACGGACACGAGCGCGACCGCGGCGAGCGTCGGCGTGCTCATCGGCACGACGAACCGCCAGAGCCTGCGCCAGTGCCCGGCGCCGTCGAGCTCGGCGGCCTCGAGGATCGAGCGCGGCAGCGTGAGGAAGTGCTGGCGGAACAGGAAGGTCCCGAACGCGCTCGCCAGGCCCGGCACGAGGATGCCCTGGTAGGTGTTGAGCCACCCGAGGCTCGCGACGAGCGTGTAGTTGGGGATGATCGTGATCTGCGGCGGGATCATGAGCGTCGCGATCACGAGCCCGAACACGACCTTCTTGAACGGGAAGTCGAGGAACACGAGCGCGTACGCGCACGTGAGGCCCAGCGCGACCTTGAGGCCCGCCCCCACGACCGTGATCCCGACGCTGTTGAGCAGCAGGCGCCCCAGCGGGATCGAGTCCGCGGCCTGCGCGTAGTTGTCGAGGTTCACGCTGCCCGGGAGCCACTGGAGCGGGACGGTGTACAGCTCGGCGGGCGTCTTCATGCTCGCGAGCACCATCCACACCAGCGGCGCGCCGAGCACGACGGTCGCGAGGACCAGGGCGAGGTAGCCACCCGGCTGGAGACTGCGGCGTCGGGTCCCCGGGGTGCGGGGAGCGCGCGGCGCGAGCGCCGCCGGCGTGGTGGGCGCGGTCTCGGGACGCCCGGTCGTGGTGGGCGCGACGGCGCTCATGCGTAGTGGACCTTCCGCTGGACGAACCGCATCTGCACCGCGGTCACCGCGAGCAGCACGAGGAAGAGGACCGTGGCGACCGCCGACGCGTACCCGGCCCGGCCGTTGACGAAGCTCTCCTCGTAGATCGAGTACATGAGCGTCGTCGTCGAGCCGAGCGGGCCGCCCTGCGTCATCGCCTTGATGATGTCGAAGGACTGGAGCGACGCGAGGAGCATCGTCACGACGAGGAAGAACGTCGTCGGGGTGAGGAGCGGCAGGACGATCGAGCGCAGCGTCCGGGCCGACGACGCGCCGTCGAGCGCGGCCGCGTCCTTCAGATCCTGCGGGACCGACTGGAGGCCCGCCAGGTAGATGAGGGCGACGTACCCGAGGTTCTTCCACAGGTAGACGACGACGATCATCACGAGCGGCCACGGGCGCTGCGTGTACCACTGCGGCGACGCGACGCCGACCCACCCGAGCAGCTCCTGGACCAGCCCGTAGCGCGGGTCGAACATGAACAGCCACAGGATCCCGACCGCGAAGCCGGACAGCACGTACGGCGCGAACGCGACCATCCGGGCGACGCCGCGGCCGCGGAGGCGGCGGTTCAGCAGCAGCGCCAGGCCCAGCCCGAGGACCATCGCGCCCCCGACCGTCGCGAGGGTGAAGACGAGCGTCGTCGTGACGATGCGGCCCGTCGTCGGGGCGGTGAACCACTCGACGTAGTTGCCCAGCCCGACCGGCCGCGCGACCGGCGACCCGAGGTTCCACTGCAGCGTCGAGAGGTAGAAGCTCTGCAGCAGCGGCCGATACACGAAGACCAGCAGGAGCACGAGGTTCGGGCCCGCGAGCAGCAACGCCCACAACAGGTTCCGCCGACGGCGGCGCGCGCCCAGGCGGCTGCGGTGCAGCGCCTGGGCCTCACGGTCGGCAGGATCGGACGGCGGGAGGCCGGCGGGGTTGGACGACGGACGGACGGCGGGCGCGTCGGTGCTGGTCGGTCGGGAGGCGGTGTCGCCGGGCGCGGGCGCACCGGGAGTGATGGCGCCGGCCGCGGTGCCCGACGACGAGCCGCGGGGCGTGCCGGAGGAACCCGGGGAGTCCGGGGTGAGGACGGTGGTCACAGCAAGGATCCGCTCGGACGAGGGACGTGGTCGCGGCCGACGCAGCACCCGTCCCGCGGGTGGGCGGCCACGGCGAGCATAGGAAGCCGTCACGCCGGTTTGATCCTGAAATGTCCGGGTGCGGGACGAGGCTTCGGACAACGTTCACCACCTCGTGCCCGAGGTGCCACCTGCACCTGTGGAGCCGCAACGTCGCGGACACCTGCGATGCCGTCGTCCACAGGGCGGGACGTGCGGTTCCGTCGGCCGGGCGGTTTCGCTAGGTTGCTGGGCAGCCCGTGCGTCCCGTCGGCGTGGTGTGCGGGGTGGTTCGCATCGATCTGCAGGGGGTCTCGTGCGTCGTTCT
>Ga0160493_100077_pt1 | contig 76692 bp, 73 predicted proteins | sample DID2MG_2_FD_108262 | JGI IMG/M metagenome (GOLD analysis project Ga0160493, IMG submission 108262) | Enriched soil microbial communities from UW Madison campus, WI, USA - DID2878_E24_FP2 MG | ecosystem: Environmental > Terrestrial > Soil > Unclassified | place: USA: Madison, Wisconsin | collected... | reverse complement strand
GTAAGCGCGCGGTGATCCCGTCTTGAGCTTGGCCGCGGTGTCTATGACGATGGTGTCCACCAAGGATTTAGGTGGACACCTATGGAAGACTCCAAGCGCGGGAGCCGGCGGCGCCACGCGGCCGATTTGAAGCGGCAAGTGTTGGCGGCGTGCGCAGAGCCCGGGGCGTCTGTGGCTCAAGTGGCGCTGGCCCATGGCCTCAACGCCAACCTCGTTCACAAGTGGCGCCGCATGGTTGACGCGAGAGGCACCGCCTCGAAGGCCGGCGACCCGCAAGCCGAGTTCGTCTCGCTCACGCTGGCGCCAGGCCCTGCAGTCGTAGGTGACATCCACCTTGAGCTTCGCCGGGGCGCAATTGCGGTGAACGTGACATGGCCGTTGAGCGCATCAAGCCAATGCGCCGCCTGGCTGCGCGAGATCCTCAGGTGATCCGGGTCGACGCGCTGTGGCTGGCCATCGAGCCGTTGGACATGCGTGCAGGCACCGAAGCGGCACTGGCGCGCGTGGTGCGTGTCTTCGGCGCCGCGCGCCCGCACCACGCCTACCTGTTCGCCAACCGGCGTGCGAATCGCATGAAGGTCCTGGTGCACGACGGAATCGGCATCTGGCTGTCGGCACGACGCCTGCACCAGGGCAAGTTCGTCTGGCCCAAGGACAGCGGCACCACCCTCAGCCTGACCGCTCCCCAGTTCGACGCGCTGGTGCTCGGACTGCCGTGGCAGCGGATCGGCGAAGCTGGAGTGATCTGCGTGCTGTAGTGCAATTGCCGAATGTGCTGATGCGTGGACGCGCACGCTGGGGCACCATCACCTTCCGTGATCGACACGGCCGACCTTGACCACCTGGACGCGCAGCAACTGCGCGAGATGGTCCTCTCCCTGAGGAGAGGGGCTGCAGCCGACAAGCTTGAGATCGCACGTCGCGACCACGAGATCGCGTTCAAGCAAGCGGCCATCGACAAGCTCACGCACGAGATGGCCGTGCTCAAGCGGTTGAAGTTCGCCGCCAAGTCCGAGGCCTTCAATGTCGAGCAGAAGAGCCTGCTGGAAGAAACCATCGATGCTGACTTGGCAGCGATGGAGCGTGAGCTGGAACAACTCGCGACCGGGCCGTCTGCGCAGCGTGAGAAGCAACAGCCCAAGCGCCAGGCACTGCCCGCGCACTTGCCGCGCCGGGAGATCCGCCACGAGCCCGAGAGCACCACCTGTGCATGCGGCTGCACCCTCCAGCGCATCGGCGAGGATGTGGCCGAGAAGCTCGACTACCGCCCTGGGGTGTTCAGCATTGAGCGTCACGTGCGCGGCAAATGGGTCTGCGCGAAGTGCGAGACGCTGGTGCAGGCGCCCGTCGCCCCGCACATCATCGACAAGGGCATCCCGACGGCGGGGCTGCTCTCGCAGGTGTTGGTGCGCAAGTACCTGGACCACTTGCCGCTGTACAGGCAGGAAGCCATCTTCGGTCGCGCGGGCCTCGCCATCCCGCGCTCGACGCTGGCCAGTTGGGTTGGGCAGTGCGGCGTGCAGCTACAGCCTCTGGTCGACGCGCTCAAGCGCGAGATGCTTCAAAGCCGCGTGCTGCATGCCGACGAGACGCCGGTGGCGATGCTCAAGCCCGGCCACGGCAAGACACACCGGGCTTACCTCTGGAGCTACTGCACGACCAGCTACAGCGCGCTGCGCGCAGTGGTGTTCGACTTCGCCGACAGCCGCGGCGGCCAGCATGCGCGCGCCTTCCTCGGGCTGCCGGGCGAGCATGGCTGGCGCGGCACACTGGTGTGCGACGACTTCAGTGGCTACAAGGCGTGCTTCGAGCTCGGCGTCACTGAGGCGGGCTGCTTGGCGCACGCAAGGCGCAAGTTCCACGAACTCTGGGCCAATCACGGCAGCCCGATCGGCGAGCAGGCACTGAAGTTCTTCGGCGAGCTCTACGCCGTCGAACGCGAGGTCGCCAAGCTTGAGCCTGAGGATCGAAGGCGAATACGACAAGAGAGGTCGCGCAAGGTGGCTGATGCCCTGCAGCAATGGCTCGCCGGGCAACGGCAGAGGGTGCCGGATGGTTCGGCCACGGCCAGAGCGATCGACTACAGCCTCAAGCGCTGGCAGGCGCTCACGCGCTACCTTGATGACGGCGATCTGCCGGCGGACAACAATTGGGTGGAGAACCAGATCCGCCCGATCGCCATCGGACGATCGAATTGGCTGTTCGCGGGATCGCTACGGGCAGGCCAGCGCGCGGCGGCCGCCATGAGCTTGATCCAGTCAGCGAAGCTCAATGGACATGAGCCGCACGCGTACCTCAGCGATGTCCTCGAGCGGCTGCCCACGCAGCCGGCCAGTCGCGTCGGAGAGTTGCTGCCGCATCGCTGGCAGCCAACCGCAGTGCGCTGATCGAAGGACCGTCGTCAAGACGGGATCACCGCGCGCTTACTTTGGACCCGCTCCAACGCGAAGCGATTCCGTCAGCGCGGAAACAGCACCCGTCCATTCTCTGAGTAGTCACGCGTCCAGCGGGCAAAGGCGCGTAAGCGATGGAGCAGTCAGTCCTAACAACATCTGACAACACACAACTCGACGGCCTCTAGCGAACGGGCGACGATCAATTCCACGGTTTCGCACAGCACTCCCACTGACCACAGACCGGTTGCTTCCATTCATCACCGTCAAGAGAAGACCATGACTTCCACAGGATCTGACCGGCTGCACGTCCACATCGACCATGCCATGCCACTTGTCACCGCGGGCCTGGTCAGCGCACTGCGCGACCGACAGGGCTTTAACGTTTCTGACCCAAGCACTTTGCACCCTGACATGCGTCTTGACGTCTTCGTGGCGGACCTCCCTCGGCTGCTGACCTGGAAATCGGGTGCGCGTTTGAACGGAGTGTCCAACAGCCCGACACCGGCTCGTGCTGTGGTGCTCTCGGACTCCGATTGCGAGATCCATGTCAGACAGGCGCTTGAAGCCGGCGCTTACGGATATTTGCTGCTCGATAGTTCGCTCGAAGCCTTGGCCGAATGCATTCGTTCGGTCGCGCGCGGGCAGCGTTTACTTTGCGAATCTGCTGCACGGCGCATGGCAGAGAGCATTACCCATAAGCAGCTGACAGATCGGGAGAACGAAATCCTACAGCTCGTTGCCAATGGCGACTGCAACAAGCGCATTGCGCTGAAGCTCGACATTGCCGTCGGCACCGTGAAGTCGCATGTCCGCTGTATCCATCACAAGCTCGAGGCCAGTTGCCGGACGCAGGCAGTAAACATCGCGAGCGCGCGAGGGCTGCTGGAGACTAGGTCTCACGGCGCGGCGCTGTCGACACATTGACATCGGGAACCGAACCATGCAGGCCAACCTAAGAGATAGGAAGCGCACAGCCGTGGCCCAGACAGCGTGCAGCGGATGCACTCGCAATAAACGAGCCCCTCCAATCGCCGCGTCGCTTATCAGGCTGTTTTGACAAACGTTTGCGCCAGTGTTGGCCACGGCATGCGCGCGAGCCCGCATGCCACTCCGCGCAACGCGGGCTGCTTCTTGAATCGGACCTTCGTGCCTGGCCGTAGCACGGCACCTGAAAAACGGCGTCACATGTCGTGCCGCCGACCACCTGCCGACATTGAGCGGCACTTTCTGGAGAATCGTATGAGCTATGACCGTATCACCGCCGACAATGCTGCACTGCTGATGATTGATCATCAGACGGGGCTTGCCAATGGCGTGCAGACGATGACCCCACCGGAGTTTTTTAACAACGTCAAAGCGTTGGCCACTTTGGGCAAGATCTACAAATTGCCAGCCATCGTGTCCACGAGCGCTGCGGACGGCCCCAACGGCCCGGTCATGCCCATCGTGCTCAGCCTCTTGCCGGAAGCCGTGAAAATTCATCGCCCTGGCGAAGTCAACGCCTTCCGCAACGCGGAGTTCGCGGCGGCGGTGCGCAAGCTCAACCGAAAGAAGCTGCTGATTGCAGGAATTTCGACGGAAGTCTGCGTGGCGTTTGCAGTGTTGTCCGCGCTAAAGGAAGGCTATGAAGTCTACGCCGTGATTGACGCCTCGGGTACGTGGGACAAGCGTGTCGAAGATGCAGCGATCTACCGGATGGTCCAAGCTGGCGCCATCCCCATCACCTGGTGCGCAGTTGGCGCAGAGCTCATGGATGACTGGCGCTCGCCAATGGGCGAGGCTCATGGCCAGTTGATGGGCGATCACCTCCCGTTTGCAGGTAACCTGTATGCCAGCTTCAATGCTGCGAAGGGTGCCTGAAGCGCGGCGAATAGCCGACGGTGTGCGAATGCGGCAGCCTCGATACGCTGCCCGCATCGCGTGTCCCCAGCGGGCGCTGGCCCCTGCTGTCGTTTCGCGGTCGGGGAGGCCCTAGTGTGCGTTCGCGCTGATTCGCCGACGCGATCCGCCAAACCGTCAGCCTGACCCATTCCAGCCTGAGGCTGGCGGTCGAAGCTCAGCCTTAGGACAGTTGGGGTGATACCCGACGCTTTCGATAGTCCGCGTGATAGCAATCGAGTAAAAACATGACAAACACAGGCATCCTGCCGCTCGAGAATGCGCCAGACATCGTGTGCGATGGCGCCCTCCGCTTCCTCTTCCAAGCGTTGAGGCGGCACACCGAGAACTGGCCTATCGCGGCGGTCGCCCACTGGCAGACCGCTCTGTTCGCTCCGAAGTGCGCCGTCTATCTACACCGTTTTGCCTTGCCACGCACCACTCCCACCATGTCGCAGACGCACATCGTGATCTGGCATGCGCGCGCCGCGTCCCCCGCGGTGATCCTTTGGTTACGCGCAGCGACACTTAGAGCTAAGCTGCATCGGTCCTTGGTCGCAAGCAACGGGCCCGCCTGCACACACCTCGTCCTGCTTAGACACCCAAATGAAACCTGCGAGAGAACACCATGAGCCGTCTTAGCATGATTGCTGTCGACGAGGCAAAGGGTGAGCTCGCCGATTTGTTCAGAAGGATTGAGGAGGGGTTCGGATGGGTGCCGAACGCTTACGCTACCCTGGGCAGCAACTCGCCCGGGCTGCTGGCATGTGTACTTCAGACGCGACCGATCTTGCTTGCCAGTTGTGGATTGAGGGCGCCCGAGATCGCGGCCATCAACGTTGCCGTGAGCGCGCACTCGAAGAGCGACTACTGTGTCGCTGAACAGGGCGTCGCCGCAAGGGCTTCCGGTTTCTCGGCCGAGCAGACAATTTCGCTGTGTGCCGGCCATTACCCGGAGGATGCAAGGCTCGACGCACTGATCCAATTCGCGCTCCGGTTGGTCGATGGCGCAGGCACGTTGCCGGGAGCGGCTCTCGAAGACATCCGGAGCGCGGGCTATTCCGACGAGCAAATTGTGGGCGTGATCGGTGCCATCAGCATCATCCTGTTCAACAACATGTTCAATCGGGTGAATGACACCCCCATTGATTTCCCAAACTCCTAACCAGGCACCTGCGGAAGACGGTGTGTCTGCGCGGCTCAAGATGTGGCGCCAAGCACTCGCCCAAGGACAACGCCCGGTGCCCACGCGCAATGCACTGGCAGCCATCGGACGCGCCAGACGAGACAGGATCGCGGAGGCCGTAATTCACCGCTCGCCCCGGCGATGTGTGCGAGCTCACATGGAGTTGATGTGGCGAATGTCTCCTCTGTCCATCTCCTGGGTTTCGATCTCAAGACTTAGTGGTGTCATCTGACCTGGCGCAGAGGTTCTCCTAGTGGGCTGACCCTTGTCGCAGCCGCAGGTCCGCCAAAGCGATCCCAAGGTCAACGCCGAGAGAGCGGCCGACAGGATGTCGAGTAGATGGCAGTCGGCACCGATGGCAAGCTCCAGGGGGAGTCCGATATCAATCCTCAGCAAACTGAACCTGAACTGCTTCACAGGGATCTACCTGCAGCGCTGTCGACTGCAGGTGTTTCCGTGTCATCGCGCGCACCAGCAGCGCACCCGCAAGCCTGGGCGGTGGCGCGGCAGCGTCAGCGTCAGATCAAAGCAGCTGCAGGTTGCACCGATCGCGAACCCAAGCCCAATAGACGTCAGCAATTGTGCATGGTCCGGCGCCGGAGACCCGGCATGCTCCGGCCTGATGTGTACAAGGCCGCTCGAACCGGGACACGCGAGTAGCTTCGCTGGACCGCATCGACCGTGCATTTTTCCAGCGCAGCGCCGGCGGTGATGAGTCGCAGATGAACGTTGGTGAGCGGATGCCGTCCCGAGCAAAAGGTGCCAGATCGGATACGGCCCTTTGAGGGATGTCGTCAGACGTCATTCTTGAAAGACTGTCGTTGACCCCGCAGCCTTCAAAGACAGGCAGCCGACTTAATGCAGCGACACCGAGTTGCGGGCGTCTCAGAACGGAAGTCGGCGTGCCGCATCAATCAGGAACCCAGGACCATCATGATCAAAATCTCTAATCGGCTGAATGCCCGGCGCATCGGCCCTCTGACTGTCTTCGTCTTGGCCTTGCTCAACGCAGGGGTGCCGCCAGCGGCCGCCGAAGTCCGCTCCCCCGTTCTGCTGATCAACGAGGATGCAGCAACCGCCAGCGTGACTGTCAAAAAGCTCCGCGGCAACATCAGCGTGCTGACCGGATCCGGCGGAAACATTGCGGTCTATGTGGGCCCGCAAGGCAAGTTTATGGTCGATTCGGGGATCGCCGTGTCACGTCCACGGGTCGAGGCGGCACTGGACGCGACAGGTTCTGTGCCACTGAAATACGTCGTCAACACCCACTACCACTGGGATCACACTGACGGAAACGAGTGGATCCATCAGAAAGGCGCCACGGTAGTCGCCCATGAGAACACCTTGAGTCGCCTGACCTCCGGCACGCGCGTCATCGAGTGGGGCTTCTACTTCCCTCCAGCCCCGAAGGAAGCGTTGCCGACGGAGACGGTCAAGCGCGAGAAAATCATGAAGTTCGAGGACGAGACAGTGGTACTGCGCAACTACGGCAGCGGGCACACGGACACGGATCTGTCGGTCTACTTCAAAAACGCAGATGTGCTTCACGTCGGCGATATCTGGTGGAATGGGCATTACCCTTTCCTTGACAACGGCGCCGGCGGCAGCATTGACGGCCTGATCCGTTGGGTGAACGAGTGCATCAAGGCTTCCGGGCCGGACACGCTCATCATTCCCGGCCACGGAGAGGTAAGCGACCGTAAGGGTCTGACGGAGTTTCGTGACATGCTCGTATCGGTCCGCGGAAACGTTGCCAGGCTCAAGCGCCAGGGAAAGACTCTGGCCGAGACGATCGCCGCCAAGCCCACTGCCCGTTGGGATGCCAAGTACGGCGACTTCCTCATCAGCCCGGCCTTCTTCATCCAGATGGTGTACATGGACGTCTGAAGACCATTCAGCGCGCCGGGAGGCCCGCGGACATCAGGGTCTCGGCTTTCAGTGGCCGGAGCTCTCGCCGTCAGAACCTGTTAAGACAAAGGCGGTGATGGCGATCGCCGAGGATGGTGTGACCCGGGCGCAGTGCTGACAAAACGCTCGCAGCGAGGCGGCCGCTCGACACACCGCAGGCCACCGCCACTGGTTCGGATGGCCTGCCAAACGCGCAATTTAACAATGTCAAACCACAAGGAGTCGAGCATGTCGGACAACATCGAGGGGGTGAGACCGTATGAACACCCCGCGGGTGGATGGGATGCGCTCGGGGCGGTCGCCAGGGCGATACGCGCCCAAATGACCCCGCTTTCCGGCACCCGCATCATGCTCGAGAACAACCAGCCCGACGGGTTTGATTGCCCGGGCTGCGCATGGCCCGACCCGAAACACACGAGCACTTTCGAGTTCTGCGAGAACGGCGCCAAGGCGGTGACATGGGAGGCCACTCGCAAGAGGGCGACCCCCGAGGTGTTTCTCCGGCACACCGTGACCGAGCTTCTAGGCTGGAGCGACCACGACATCGAGAACCTCGGGCGCCTGACGCACCCGATGGTCTATGACGCGACGACCGATCACTACGTCCAGATTGCCTGGGACGAGGCAAATACACGCATCGCCGATGCACTCAACGCCCTGCCCAGTCCGCATATGGCGGAGTTCTATACGTCGGGAAGGACTTCGAACGAGGCAGCCTTCCTTTACCAGCTGTTTGTTCGTGCATTCGGGACCAACAACTTTCCTGACTGCTCGAACATGTGTCACGAGGCCACGAGCGTCGGTCTTCCCAAATCCATCGGCATTGGCAAGGGCACGGTGACGCTCGAGGACTTCGACCATGCTGACCTGATCATCTCCATGGGGCACAACCCGGGGACCAATCACCCCCGCATGATGACGACACTGCACGCCGCATCACGCAGGGGCGTGCCGATCGTCGTGTTCAATCCATTGCGCGAGCGAGCGCTCGAACGCTTCGCCGCGCCCCAGAATCCGGTGGAGATGGTGACGCTGGGATCGACCGATATCGCGAGCGAGTACCTTCAGGTCCGAGTGGGCGGCGACGCTGCAGCCCTCAAGGGCGTAATGAAAGGGGTCTTGGCGATCGACGCAGAGAGCCTTGCGGTGGGTGGGATCGGCGTGCTCGACCGCGCGTTCATTGCCTCGCACACCCAAGGCTTCGAAGCCTTGGTGAAGGACCTCGAGGAAACCGCCTGGGCCGACATCGAGCGCGTGTCGGGGCTGGAACGCGAAGCCTTGGAGCGCGTCGCGCAACTCTACAGCCGGGCCAAGGGGGTGATCGTCGCATTCGGGATGGGGATCACGCAGCACACGCTTGGCACCGAGAACGTTCAGCAGATCTCAAACCTGTTGATGCTGCGTGGCAACTACGGGCGACCCGGTGCCGGCATCTGCCCTGTCCGCGGGCATTCAAACGTGCAGGGCAACCGCACGGTCGGCATCGACGAGAAGGCGCCGCATGCACTTCGCGAGGGCATCGAGCGGGTCTTCGGCTTTGTCCCGCCGGCCGCCAAGGGCCACGATGCAGCGGAAGCCATCGAGGCCATCCGGGCGGGGCACTCTACCGCGTTGATGTGCCTGGGCGGCAATCTGGCGGTGGCCATCGGAGATCCGGTGCAAACTCATGCCGCCCTGCGCCGGCTCGATCTCGCGGTCCATGTGGCGACCAAGCCGAACCGTTCACACCTGCTGGTAGGCAGGCAGACTTTCCTGCTCCCCTGTCTCGGGCGCACCGAGCTGGATCTCCAGGCGGGCGGCGTCCAGTGTGTCACCGTCGAAGACTCAATGTCCATGGTGCACGCCTCAACAGGGCGGCTGCCGCCGCCATCAGCCACGGTGCGGTCGGAACCCGCGATCGTCGCGGGCATCGCCAAAGCCGTTCTGGGCGACCGCTACAGGATTGACTGGGAAGCCATGGCCGCCCAGTATGACCACATCCGTGACCTCATGGAGCAGGTCCTGACAGGTTTTGGAGAATACAACCTGCGCATCCGACGGCCGGGCGGGTTCCGCTTGCCCATTGGTCCTGCCGATCGCATCTGGCACACGCCCTCCGGGCGGGCCGAGTTCCTTGTCATTCCCGGCACCTGCGATGACCCACGTCGAGAGTCGGCCCAAGCCCTCACGCTCACCACCATCCGCAGCCACGACCAGTACAACACCACTATTTACGGCTTTGACGATAGGTACCGCGGAATTTTCGGGCGCCGCGACGTGGTGTTCGTCAACGCCGACGATCTGGCTGCAAGGGGATTGCAGTCCGGTGATCTGGTCGATCTGGAAGCAATCCCCCCGCGCGGCGACATGAGCGACAACACCGCCGCCGTGATGCGTCGCCTGACTGCCGTGGCTTACGATCTTCCGAAGGGCTCGTCAGCGACCTACTATCCCGAAGCCAATGTGCTGGTCAGTCTGTCGGACCGCGATCCCCAAAGCGGCACCCCGTCGTACAAGTCCATTCCAGTCAGGATCCGGCTGTCGACCTGAATCGGGCGGTTGCGCGGCGTAGGGCGTCCGCCGTCATGACGAACGCCCATCGCGTCGCACAGCCCAGGCAAGGGAGTGACCCGACGCCGCGCGTCCCCTCCATCCACACGGGCCGGCGGCGCATGACATGCATGCCGCGGCAGAGCCGCTAAACCTGCCTGATCACCTACTGCACGCGCATGGATACAGACAGCAATGTCACTTCATCAGCGCTGCATGTGCAGGACTCTGATGGTCGGCTAACTCGCCGCTCTCAAATTACCGTGCCCTGAGACTTTTTGCGAGGGGCGTTGCACGTCGCCGACGCGCGACCGAACGCACTGCAATCGGCTTTCACTTCACTGTGTCGCTCCAAACGCCGAACGACGACGGCGCTGCTGCCATCGATGATCCGCTGACCGACCTGCTGGTCGGCCAGATCGACATGATGCTTCCGCCCTTCGACATCGCGCCGCAGCACATCAATGCGGCAAACTAAAGGTTCTGGTGAGCACCCCGAACCAGCCGAACGCGATCATCTGGTACGGCCGGGGCGCCGCGTGCGCCTTAGCGCACGCGTGAGTCCGCTCGAGCTGGGATGCACTCGGACGACCCGGCTGTGTATGTCTCGCGCCCGGCCTGGAGCCGGGCGGTGCAGAGCAGATATCACCGCACTTGGTGCGGAACGTCTTAAGCGACCTTGGCGGCTGCAAAGCTGGCGAAGAGGTTGCCGGCGAACGGAAGATGCTCGGCCATGAGCGCACCGTGGGCTTGTCCAACCGGCGAGCGCCAGTCTCCCATCAGTTCAGCGCCAACGGCACACCAGGTGATGGGGATGGCACCTGCCTGCACCATACGGGCAATTGCAGCCTGCTCGACACGCGTGTCCCATGTACCCGAGGCATCGACGACGGCATAAACCTCATACCCTTGCTTGAGGGCAGACAGCACAGCAAACGCGACGCAGACTTCCGTCGAGATGCCGGCGATGAGCAGCTTCTTGCGGTCCAGCTTTTTGACTGCGGCGGCGAAATCCGGGTTGTCGAACGCATTGACTTCACCCGGCCGATGGATGAGGGTTGCGTCGGTCAGCAGGCTCGTCACCACAGGCATGACAGGGCCGTTGGGACCGTCGGCGGCGCTTGTGGTGACGATTGCGGGCAGGTTGTACAGCTTGCCCAGAGTCGCCAACGCCTTGACGTTGTTCACGAACTCCGGCGGGCTCATGGTTTGCACGCCGTTTGCGAGGCCGGTCTGGTGATCGACCATCAAGAGGGCTGCGTTGTCGGAAGTGATGCGGTCGTAGCTCATGGATAACTCCTGTGGTGCCAGCGTCGTGCCGGCGGGTTTCGGCTTCGCCAAAAAGCGGAGCCGCTCTGGACTGCAGGCCATTCGGCCGGCACTCGTGAAGAAGGGTGCTAGAACGTCGAGAACTCGGCCTCTGCCGCCGCCAAGGGCGTGAGCCGACCCATGTCGCCGTTGCGGTAGCGGTCGAACGCTTGCTCGAGTTCGCGCTGCGTGTTCATGATGAAAGGCCCATAGATGGCCAGCGGCTCCTGCGGATCGGTGCCGGACAGAACAAGCAGATGGGCTCGTTCTGCTGGGGAAATCGAAAGATCCAAACTCGCATCTCCGTTGCGCAGGCCGATGGCTTCATTGCGATCCAGCGCGTGAGTCCCGGATGAGGTCGAGACTTTGACGTGTCCCTCCAGGACATACACCATGAGCGAGCGTCCAGGTGCAACTTGCCAGTCCCACTGCGATCTCAGATTCAGGTCGAAGAGATCGAACGGCTCCACAGGTTCGATGCGCGACACCATGCCGGCATAGCTGCCTGTCAACACCTTTGTCTGGTTGCCCCGCGGGTCCACAAACACCGGGATATCGCTCACATGGGCATGAAACATCTGCGGCGCCAAGTGCTTGTTGTTGCGTCCTACGTTCACGAAAAGCTGCAGGCCGTGCACTACCTTGCCCCGCTTGGCGGGAAATTCATCGTGGATGACGCCGTTTCCCGCCTGGGTCCACAGCAGGTCCCCCGGCTCCACCAGCACGTCGTGGCCAAGGGAATCGCGATTGCGGAGCGCGCCTGGCGAGTCATCGAACACATAGCTGACCGCGGAAAAGCCGGCATGGGGATGGGGCGCGAACGTCGGCCCAGCAATCTCGAAGTGGTCGAACCCGACTACGGGGTACACGAGATCACCCAGACGCTCCAGGTCCAGTCGCTGAACTGAAAAATTGGCGCCGTGATTGAACTTTGCAGCCTTCACAACAGGCGAGATCCTTGCATTCATAGAACACCGCTTTCTTGATCTATTTCGATGTGGTTAACTTTACTAATGCACCGATGAGTTGATAATCCGGTGTTTGTGCAATTGATTGGTGCAACATCACCACAATCCGGTCATGGACGACTACAACGATCTGGTGTTCTTCGAAGCCGTCGTACGACACAACGGGTTTTCGGCGGCAGCTCGAGCCACGGGCATCGAAAAGACCCGCCTCAGCCGGCGCGTGGCGGAGCTCGAACAGCGCTTGGGCGTGCGGCTGCTTCATCGCTCCACCCGCAGGTTGGCGCTGACAGAAGCAGGGGAACGCTTCTATTCGCGGTGCGCACCTGCGGTGGAGAGTGCGCAGGCGGCATTCGACAGCGTTGCCGAGCTTCGTGCGGAACCGGCTGGGACGGTGCGCTTGTGCTGTCCTGTGGTGATGGCGCAAAGCTATCTGGCAGCAATCCTGCCCAGCTACTTAGCGCTTCATCCAAAAGTGAAAGTGTTTGTCGAAGCTACGGATCGGCGGGTCAACCTGATCGAGGAGCGTTTCGACCTTGCCCTGCGTGCGGCGACACGCGTCGAGGACACCGGAGGCCTCGTCGCCCAGAATCTAGGCTCGGCCCGGCGCATCCTGGTTGCGAGCGCTGCTTTTTTCGGTAAAGGCAGCCTGCCAACACATCCTTCAGAGCTTGAAGCCCTGGAAACGCTGAGCGAGATCAATGCTCTGCACAACGACCATGCGCAGTGGGAACTCATCCACGATGGGGGCGAAGGTGTTTTGGTCAACCTCGCACCGCGCCTCGTCTCGAGCGATTTGAGGGTTCAACTGGAAGCAGCGGTCCATGGATTGGGGATTGCGCTGCTGCCTGAGCCCATCACTTCGCTAGCACTGGAGCAAGGGCAACTGATCCATGTGTTGCCGCACTGGTCAGCGCAGGCGCACCTGATCCATTTGCTGTATCCCCGGCCCCGCGGGATGCTTCCTTCCGTGCGCAGTCTGATCGACCATCTGAAAATTCACATGCCTGCGCGCATTCAGCAAAGTCGACCTGGCAACGAGACCCCATAGATTCAAGCAGACGCATTCCACGGAAGAGTGTTTTTGCTGCGCAACGATGAGCCTTGTGCAGGCCAGCTTGCGATAGCTGACCGATGCCGAGTCGGGTTCACACCACTGCATCGCAAGCGGTCGCCTGTCATTGCCTCAAATGCATGGCGCAGTTGCAACACTTCGAAGTCGGATGGACACGAGTTGACGCGGCGTCAATCGCTGGTGCGGGGGCAACTGCGCGCTCTGCGCGCTAAGGGGATGGATCAGCGTCGCGACTACCGACTCCGGGAATTGCGGGGTGATGTGCTGCGCGGCGATTCCAGTCACATCATTCGATATGGATGACCGATATGGTACTGACTAGGTGGGGTCTGGCATGCTTCTGGAAATGCTCGGCGACCACATACTGCCAGCAGCGCCCGCTCATGCGCTGCAGCACCAGTGACCGCTCACGACAGATAAAGTGAGCGCCTTCACCGAGCTCGCTGTGCAGTACCCGCGTCAAGACTCAGTTGAACAGACGTGAGTCCAAAAAACCACTTACGGCAAATGGCCATAAACAAACATACCGCGCATTCGGTATTATTAAGACATCGACAAAACATGGAGACGGCGATGGAACAAATATTCGACCCAAGACTTCTGCGTCAGGCGTTTGGTCGTTACGCAACGGGCGTGACGGTCGTCACCGCCAGGCTGTCCGACGGTAAACAGATCGGTGTCACAGCCAACTCCTTCACCAGTGTCTCAATGTCGCCGCCCCTGATCAGCTGGAACTATCGACGTGACGCATTTGGCTACGAAGCCTTCTTGGGCGCCCGGCACTTCGCAGTCCATGTGCTGGGACATCACCAGCGGCACCTGTCGCCCCAATTCGCATCCGCCGTGGCCGACCGATTCAAGGATGTGGAACTGGACGAAGGTCTGGGCGGCGTGCCGCTAATCCGCGACTGCGGCGCCACCTTCGAATGCCGCCAGTGGTCCACGGTCGAAGCAGGTGACCATGTGATCATCCTGGGCGAGGTGCTGCGATTTACGCACAACGATACGGCGCCCCTGGTCTTTCATGCTGGCAGCTACCTTCAGCTGCCGGCGGCCCAATGCACGTGAGGTCCGCAGTGCTCAAGTCATCGGCCCGGCCGCCGGCCTTCATCGGGAAAGCGGGCCATGACCTCCTTCCAGAGCCGGAGCACGGCCGCATCGCGGTCACGACCGCGAAGAAAGGAACCGAGCGCCAGCCCGCGAACCATGACCACGGTCAGCTCCATGGCGCGCTCGCTCCAGCCTTGCGAGTGGCCTGCACTTTTGAAGGCCGCAAGCCACGCACTGTTGACCTTGTGGCGAAACGCATCTGCGATCGGCCGGATCGCCTTAGACAGTTCTTCCGTGGTCCGGGCGGCATTGACCAGTTCGTGCTGGACGAGGTATCGAGGCCCAGTATAGAAACGGTAGGTGTCCTGCACGAAAGCTGGCAGCGGATCCGACCGCGCAGCCGGCGATGCTGCCGCCGCCACGGAGTCTTCTGTCGCCTGTTCGTACGTATACGCGGCAGCAGCGATGACCAGATCCAGCTTCGTGCGGAAGTGATGCACCCGGGCTCCGCTGGAAACACCGGCGCGCTCGTTGATTTCCGCTGTAGCCGTGCCGGCATAGCCCTTTTCCGCTATGCAGTCGATGGTTGCCTTGATCAGGCGTTCCCGCGTCGCGTCACTTCTTTGTTCCTGCGATGGCCTGACTGGGGTGAGCTTGGTAGCCATACGAACATCCTTAAACATACCGATCCTTCGGAATCTACATCATGATTTTGCGCCTTGACCCGAACGGTGTCCCCCAGATCGTCGAACTGGAGGATTTCCGCCGTTTGCACTGCGAATTCGCCAGCGATGCGGTCCAGCTTGACAACCTCGGCCGATCGCTGGCCGGGGTGGCCGAGGTGGTCTATCCGGCAACTGTCTGGATTGAGCTTGGCTGGATGCGGCAGCAGGGAGTCAACACCGACCCTGCCTGGCTGCAGAAGTTTGACCAAATGATTGCAGGCGCCAAGTCGCACGGTTGGGTGAGTGCGGACGGAAAGCGCGTCAAGGCCCACGCCATCTGGACAGCCAATTCCTCCAATCGCACCTGATGCACCCAAATTAAAAGGAACTCAATGAAATTCGGAATTTTTGATCACCTGGACCGTCGCGATGTGCCGCTGCATCGCTACTACGCTGAACGGCTTGACCTGGTCGAGCTGTATGACCGACTGGGCTTTTACGCCTTCCATGTTGCCGAGCATCACTCCACGCCGCTTGGTATGGCACCGTCGCCCTCTGTGTTTCTTTCCTCGGTCGCGCAACGCACAACAAGGTTGAAGTTCGGCCCTCTGGTCTACACGCTGCCGCTCTACCATCCGCTGCGCGTCGCTGAAGAAATCTGCATGCTGGATCATCTCAGCAAGGGCCGCCTGCAGGTGGGTGTGGGTCGAGGGATATCGCCGATCGAAGTGGGCTTCTATGGCGTTGATCCGGCGAAATCACAGGCCCTTTACCTGGAGAGCTATGCCGTAGTCATGAAAGCCCTGACCAGCGAGGTCCTCGACCACGAAGGCGAATACTTCAATTTCCGTAACGTGCCGATCGAATTGCGCCCGTTGCAGGATCCGCACCCACCCATCTGGTACGGCGTCGGCAATGCGGAAGGTGCAGACTGGTGCGTGGCGAACGATGTCAATGCAGTCGTCAACGGTTCGCTCGGCCGCGTGCGCGAGATCACAGATCGCTTTCGTTCGCAATGGGCGGCGACCGGACGCCCCGACGAGCAGATGCCCCTGATAGGCACCAGCCGTCACGTGGTCGTTGCTGCGAATGACGCGCTGGCACTCAGCATTGCGGAGCGCGCGTACTCCCGTTGGTACACCAGCTTCATGCATCTGTGGACACGCCACGGCACCGCGCCCCAGTTCGCGCCCTTCCCTGCAAGCTTCCAAGAGGCGCAGCGGCAAGGACTGGCCGTAGCTGGGAGCGCTACGACGGTTCGAGAGATCTTGGCAGAGCAGATTGAACAGGCCGGCGTCAGCTACCTACTATCCCGCTTCGCGTTCGGCGACCTGACGCTGGCCGAGTCCACTGCCTCGGTGGAGCGATTTGCAGCGGAGGTGATGCCGGCGCTGTCAGCGGAAGCGCTGGTTTCATGAGTGATTCAAACGCAGCGCTCGGCGCTTCGGCCTTCCTCAGTGCTGGCTCCGCCCTTTCCCCCGGCCTGGTGCTGCTGCACGGCATCGGAGGCACTGCGTACGGGTGGGCCCAACAAATCGAAAAGTTGCAAGGTTATCGCCTTGTTGCTTGGAACGCCTGCGGCTATGCAGGGAGTGCGCCGCTGGCCTCGACATCGCCCAGATCGCGCGACTATGGCGAGGTTTTGGAGGCGCTGCTGGACGCGCTTGACATCGAGAAGATGGCCCTGGTGGCAAGTTCATGGGGCGCAACCATCGCGATCGACCTTGCGGCAAGGTCTCCCGAACGGGTCACGCATCTGGTGCTGTCCGGCCCCACCGCGGGCTATGGAAGTTTGCCACCGCAGGAGCGCGAGGCACTGATTGCGTCACGGGCCGATCGTGCCGCGCGCAGCGGTATTGACAAGATGCTGGAAGCAGATGCGCCGAGACTGGTTGCGACGCAGCCGTCACCCGAACTCTCCGCGCGTCTTGCACGATCCCGTCAGGGCGTAACGCTTGGAGGCTTCCGCCAAGCACTCAGTGCACTGGCCCACGCCGACGCTGTCGCCGCTCTGAAAACAGTCAAGTGCCCCACGCTCATCATTTATGGACAGGAGGACGTCATAGCACCGCCGGCCAGCCACGCATTGCGCCTGGCAGAGGCATTGCCTCGGGCAGAGGTTCGCGCGATCTCAGGCTGTGGTCATCTTCCCCACCTCGAACATCCCAAACTGTTCGAACGGCTGCTTATCGACTTCCTCGCTGCGTGAAAAACTTTCAACCAGGAGATCCCAAAATGAGCATTCGCAACATGAAGCGAAGCCTGTGCTGGTCGGTAGCCATTGGCGCCGCATTGTGTGGGCCAGTCGCCGCCCAGGCGACTTGGCCCTCGAAGACCGTCAAGTTTGTCGTGCCGAGCAACGCCGGAGGCAGCCCAGACCGTGTCACGCGCCTCATCGCCGAGAGGCTGGCCCGGAAGTGGAAACAGCCCACCATCGTCGAGAACAAGGCCGGCGCAACCTCCATAATCGGCACGGATTTCGTGGCAAAGTCAGCGCCCGACGGGTACACGCTTCTGTCTACATTCACCTCCTTCGTGCAGGTGCCGGCGTTGTTCAAGAAGGTCCCGTATGACACCGAGCGCGACTTCACGCCGGTGACCCAGACAGTAGCAGTGGACGTGCTTTTCCTCGTAAAAGCGGATTCACCTTACAAGACGCTACCAGACTTCGCAGCCGCGGCCAAGACGGCGAAACCGCCGCTGAGTTATGGGTCATTCGGAAACGGATCTTCATTTCATATCTACGGTGAGAAGTTGGCGAAGGGCCTGGGCGTCGACCTTACGCACGTACCTTACAAGGGCGAGCTTCCTTCCACGTCTGACCTGCTGGGAGGACAGATCGACTCGGCCTTTGCATCGGTCGGCACGGCGTTGCCGTTCCTGAAGGACGGGCGTCTGCGCGCGCTGGGAGTGGCGTCGGGCAAGCGATCCAAGGCCGTTCCCGACATTTCGACACTGGCCGAGCAAGGGGTGGGGCTTCCAGACCTGATGGGGTGGTTCGGCATTCTTGCGCCCGCAGGGACACCGGAACCGGTGATCCAGAAGGTAGCGGCGGACGTTCACGAAATTCTGGCCCAGCCGGACATGGTAAAGATTCTCCGGGACCAGGGGCTGGAACCGGTGGCCAGTACCCCCCAGGCATTCGGTGCTCGCGTGCGCTCCGACCTCACGCAATGGAAACGGCTTCTGCCCGAAGTCGGGATCACGCCTTCGGACTGAAGGGCACGGATCGTAGACCGGTCGCACAGGGGGAGTCCGTGCGGCCACGGCAATACGCCAATTTGCTGGACACAGCTTCTCGATTTCGGGCCTACCCCCTCGCCTCGAAGCGCGCGATTATCCAGCGCAAGGAATTCTCGCGCCCTGCATCGCATCCAATTGCTGGACCGGCTGCGATGGGCCCGGCGCCTTTCCCGACCTACGAGGGCCGAGCTCGCTGTACTTGCGCGAAACCGGTCCAACTTCCTGGAATATATCGATGAGCGACATTCACGCACCCCTTGGGCCACCTGTTGAAACCGTCATTCTTCCGGCTGTCCGGGACCTTGGTGACTTCAAGGTTCGACGTGCCCTTCCAAGCGCCCGACGCCGTACGGTGGGCCCCTTCGTTTTCCTGGACGACTACGGACCGGACGTGTTTGGCCCCGGCCAGGGCGCCAATGTCCGACCGCATCCGCACATCGGCCTGTCCACGTTGAGCTATCTCATGGACGGGGAGATGGTTCACCGGGACAGTGCCGGTCATGTTCAGTCCATTCGACCGGGGGACGCCAACTGGATGACCGCCGGCCGAGGCATCGTTCATTCGGAACGCGCGCCCGCATCGGCGCAGGCCGCGGGCGGGCACAGATTCGGGCAGCAGATATGGGTCGCCTTGCCAAAGGCACTTGAAGAGATGGAACCGGTCTTCTCGCACCATGGAAAAAGCTCACTCCCGAATCTCGACAACGAGGGAGTGGCGATTACTGTCGTGGCTGGAAGCGGCTTCGGCGCGCGCTCACCGGTGCCTTCGTATTCGGGCCTGATGTACGTCGACGCGGTGCTTCAGCCTAGAAGTCGCCTGCAGGTGCCGGTCGAGCACGTGGAGCGGGCGATGATCTTGATCTCGGGTGAGGTCGAAGTCGAAGGAGAGGCAAACATCTTTGCCAGGTCACAGTTCGTTGTGTTTCGGCCAGGCGCAGAAGTGGTGCTCCGCGCGCTAGGCGCTGCGCGCGTCATCCTGCTGGCGGGCGAGCCGTTTGCAGAGCAACGCCATGTCTACTGGAATTTTGTCTCCAGCTCGAGAGAACGGATCGAAGCCGCCAAGGAGGACTGGCGTAGCGGCCGTTTCCCGGCTATCGCCGGCGAGACCGAATTCATTCCCCTGCCTCCCGACCCCGGTCCACCCGCGCCCAGTCAGGGACTGCATGAGAAACATCCTGCCAGCGGAACGAGCGGCTGAATCGCAGCACAGGCGCGGCGAAGGCGCGAACGTGTGCGGACGTCCAACAGCGGGTTCCAGTTCAGTGAGGCCGCACGGCCGCTGGGAACGCTTCAACAATGTGGTCAACAAACGCGCGCGACGCCGCGCTCATCCCGCGACGGTTCGGCATGAGCGCCGTGATCACCGAGTCGCCCGCCACCCAGTCGGACAAGACCCTCGACAGCTGACCCGCGCCCAATTCATCGCGGCACATGTGTGCAGGCAACGCCACAATTCCCAGCCCCTCCAGCGCCGCGCTTTTGAGCGTGCTCATGCACGCGCTGTGGATACGCGGGCGGAGTGGCAACCTGACGGGCGGCTCATTGTCCGTTTCATGTCGCAAATTCCAGACCGGCTCGCCCTGCGATCGCCGCATAAAAAGGAGAGCGTGCTCGGGAATCTCAGCAGGCAATCGCGGCAGTCCCGCAGCCCTGAGGTAGCGTGGAGATGCAAACAGGTGCCAGGCTACGCTGGCAAGCGGTCGTTGAATAAGACCAGAATCGGGAAGCACTCCGGAGTGCGCACGGATCGCAACGTCGTAACGGTCGGCAACGATGTCGAGAGGGGCATCGCACGAATACTGGACCAGCTCAACCTTGGGATATTTGGCCATGAATGACAGAACCATGGCTGGCATGGTGTACTGAGCGGTGGCCACAGCCACTGTGAACCGCACTTGTCCAGATGGCTCAGTGGTCAGGTTCCGCATCGCCTGTTCTGCTTCGTCAGCCCGCTCAAGCGTCGACACAGCATGAACGAGAAACGCTTCGCCCGAGGGTGTCAGGTTGATACGACGCGGCGTGCGCGCGAAAAGCGTCAGCCCGAGATCCTGTTCGAGCCGCTGAATCCGGTGGCCAATCGTGGAAACTGGCCGGCCCAGCGAACGCGCAGCCGCCGACAGACCGCCCTTCCGGGCCACCTCCACGAAGTAACGAAAGTCGTTGAGATCGAGCACCCATTTCTCCTTAGTCACTGCCTTGCAGGCATTCTCTGAGCGCAGCGCGCGCTGGACGCAAATCTAGGGGCCACCTATGCTGATCCTCAGTCCGGCCCGGCGTCCGGCCCTGCCTACTTGCTGCGGTCCGACCATAGTCAACATCCGGGTCGACATACGTCGCTGGGGTCTTTTCGAGGGCTCAATGGATTCATGGAGCCTGCTCGTCATGCAAATCCTTGCCCCTTCAGGGCGTTGGCTTCGAGGAACACGCTGAAACAATTGCCCGTGTGTCACCAATGGCGCAGTTCGCGCTACCACAAAGGGCTGACGGACTCTCGCGCAATGCCTTAGCGGAGCACCTTCCAAAAAACGCGCTGCCTGCTTCCCGAAAAACTTGGTGTTGATGGCCTCTTTGATCCCTACATTGAACTGACGCGGCGGTCGTGCACCGGCTGCTCGCGACGCGCAGCGATGTATGGGCCAACCGTGACCCTGCATCGTGTATCGACATGACATTCAATGGAATAACCCATGCACAAGAAAGTTTTCACACCTGAGAACGCGGCGATGCTGCTGATCGACCACCAGGTTGGCACCCTGTCGTGGACCCACTCGCATGACATTAACCTGGTCAAGGCCAACGCCGTAAAACTCGCCAAGATCGCGGCCGGGTCCGGCATCCCCGTGGTTCTCACCTCGAGCATGGAAGATCATGTTCAGGGGCCGCTGATCCCGGAACTGAAAGACATCCTGCCCGATGCCTACGAGAAACGAATCAAGCGGCCCGGCATCGTCAATGCAATGCATTACGACAAGTTCAACCAGGCGGTCAAATCGCTCAATCGCAAGAAGCTGATCGTGGCAGGCATTACCACCGAGATCTGCGTCCTCTTTCCAGTTCTTCAAATGTTGGACGAGGGATATGAGGTGCAGGTCGCTGCCGACGCTTCTGCTTCTTACACTAAGTACGGCGACGATATAGCCCTGCATCGGATGGCACAGGCGGGAGCGATCATCATGACGCACGACCAACTCGTCTCCGAACTGGCAGTGGATTGGAGCACACCCCTTGGGAAGCGCCTCTCGGGCATCCTTGCTTACCACTGACAGCTGATTGCCAGGGGCCGCGGACCCCGAGAGACTCGTGATCCGCGTTTGCTACGTCATCTGTGCCTCTGGAATCTGCAACGCCTAGCTGGTTGAAGTAGAAAGTTCATTTTTCGCAAAGTCGCGGGGACAGCGCTGAAAGATGTCGCCCGGCGCAGTTTTTCTATGGACACGTTCGGGAAAAACAGAGCGCCGCTTCGGATTGCAGCTTCGGAAGGGTAAAACGCCCCTCATCGCCAATCTGAGTCGTTCGCCGCCGTGACCAGCCCGTGCAAGCAGGTTTTAGCTTTCCCCTAACGTCTGAACAATATGATGAATCGTCGCACTTTTTCTATTGCGCTTACCTCGATGGCAGCCACCGCTGCCTTCCCTCTTGCCTCGCTGGCGAAAAGTCAACCACTCTTGCGAGATGTCGTGCTGGTGCACGGCCTATATGCAGATGGCTCAAGCTGGCGCAAGGTCATACCGCTACTTCAAACCGAAGGATTAAACGTCATTGCGGTACGAAATCCGCTGACCTCCTTCGACGCCGACGTCAGCGCAACCCGCCGCGTCATTGATCGGCTAGATGGTCCGGTCCTCCTGGTTGCACATTCTTACGGCGGGGCGATCATCAGCGAAGCAGGCATACACCCCAAAGTGAAAGGGCTCGTCTACATCGCAGCCCAAGCCCCCGATGCAGGCGAAGACTATGCGGCGCTGGCTAGGAGGTTCCCGGCAGCTCCCGCAAGCGCCGGCGTTGTGTGGTCGACAGATGGGTTTGGCCAACTCACCGAAACCGCGTTCTTGCGCGACTTTGCTGGCGACCTAGACCCGTTGGAAGCGCGAGCTTACTATGCCGTGCAGGGCTGGGTTGCCGAGCAAACGCCAGTAACCAGAACCACCTCTGCGGCGTGGCGCTCAAAGCCAAGCTGGTATGGGGTTTCTATGCAGGACCGCGCGATTAACGCCGACCTCGAGCGTTTTATGGCCAAACGCATGAATGCAACAACGGTGGAGCTCGATGCAAGTCATGCTTCACCGCTCTCGCGACCACGGGAAGTCGCCGATCTGATTCTTTCCGCCGCCAAAGGTGTCGGCTGAATCGCGATGGTTAACGAGGGTCCTTGCAACACGCGTCTGCGTCGCGAATTGGGGCTTCATATATTTGAAGATTGAGCTTCGTGGCGCAACGACATGGGTTCACAACCTGCCTGGCCGCGCGCCTAATAGCGCTGCAAAACTCGTTTCATGTGATGCCGTTAGTCGCACACATCATCGGGCATGCACGGACAGGGCGCTTCTCAGAGGCCCAGTTACGCGAACGCATGACCACAACTCACTGGATGATCGTCAATCCGGGCTTCAACAATCTCGCGCTCAGAGAGATGGCCCGCCGCGTATGTCTCACATATACCTCGCAGATCGTTTAGCTCTCAAGCCGCTAGCTCCGGAGGACTCGCGGAAGTGAGCATCAGGGCCGCAGAGCCTGCGAGAAAAGGCGCAGGCGCACGATGTGCGGTGAACATCGCACGATGCGGCCATTTCCTTGACGCGATACGGCCATCCATGGCGCAAAAATCGATCTAGATGGCGTGCCATTGTCCCTTCTATGTAGGAGGCGCCCTTGGAACAGCCGCCGGTATTCCGTGGCAATCGGAAAGGACAATTCATCCGATAAGATCAATCTGCCGCCCCGCGTCGCTCCTCAGACTCGTACCCCAAGGGCCTTGCCACAGAGTCTTCGGATGAGGCCCAGGGCTCGTGTATGACGCGTTTTGGCTTGAACTGCCATGACCACGGCACGTGGCTTTGAGATCGAAGACATGGGGACACTCTCGACGCAGCTCAGATTGCGGATGTTCCTTGCAGGTTACTCGAGGCTGGGGTCGGATGCTCGGGGGACTGGGCCTTGTTAAGGAGCAGAACGGAGAGGCGGGATCCGCGCCCTGAAGCATTCGCGCTCAGCGCTTCTCACGTGCAAACACGAGATGCTGATCGCCATGTGCGAGACAGGCCTCGCAAAGAGCGCCGGCTTGGGTCCACCACGCTGATTCCGCATTGCGGTGCCCGGAGCAACGGCGTCCTCAGGCGTTGTCCTTTGACCCTGCAGATACCGACTTCGGTACTTGCCTAGACACCAGCGCAACGCCTGAGATGCCGTACGTTCAGAACGGCTTTCCCGCACACGCAACTGAGCATCCAGCGCTGCGCGATCGCTGAGATCCTGGCCATCGCGCGGGGCCGGGTGTGGGGTCATCAACTCATTCACACCGTCGCGAGTTTGCAGTTGCTCATGTGAAGCCGCGTGCTGGACAGACCAGATCCATCGCAAGACCACACCGACGAAACGACCACTCACGCGAAGCCAGGGAAGTCCACTAACAACATTTGACAACGCACAACGCGACGACCAAGCCCGATGCAGCGAGGATAGCTATCGACCGCGCCTCGGCGATCATCTTCCAGGGCGAGTCCATGCAACATGTTCATTCATCAAGTTTAGTACCGGCTATGACATCCAGAGGCTATGACAGCTTGCACGTCCACATCGACCACGCCACTCCGCTTGTAATGGCCGGTTTCGTGAGTTCATTCCGGGACCGCCCCGGATTCACTGTCTCCGACGCAACAAGCCTAAGCCCGGACACCCACGTCGACGTCTTGGTCGCGGACCTTGCACGTGTACTTGACTGGACATCTCGGCGGCATGCGACGAGCGGCCGTGCAATTCATCCAACAGCCCGCGCCATCGTGTTGTCCGCTTCCGACCGCGAGATTCATGTCAGGCAAGCACTGGAGGCGGGCGCCTACGGCTATCTCCTGTTGGAAAGCACGATAGAGACATTGACGCAGTGCATTCTTTCCGTCGCCCGCGGGCAGCGCTTCCTGTGCGACTCGGCCAGTCAGCGCATCGTCGACAGCTTGACCCACAAGCAGCCTACCGAACGTGAACTCGAGATACTGCAGCTGATCGCCCGCGGCGACTGCAACAAGCGGATCGCGCAGAAGCTCAACATCACCCTGGGCACCGTGAAATCCCACATCCGCAGCATTCATCAAAAACTGATGGCGACATCGCGCACACAAGCGGTGAATGTTGCCCGCACGCGCGGCCTTCTCGAAGGCGTGGCCAACGATGCGAGGCGCTATGCCGCATAGAACGGCGCGCTGTTGACCTGTTGTGCGGGACTGCTCTGAACGTCCGCGTAGTGCAGGCCATTGCGCCCCGCAACCCGCTTCCTGCGCAACGGCCGAGGCGCCCCTATCCAGAGTGCCATCGCTCCGCGCCAGCGGGTTTTAACAGGGTCCCAGGACGAGCCGTCTTCACACGATCCCGCCTTCCGAAGCCACCGGCAGGCTCGCTGAACTGCATGGCACGATCAAACTGGGTATCGGCGAGATTCCCAACGTCTACGCCGCGTTAGGGACGAACTCTCCAGCTCCTCCTTCTAAAGTATTGGCACCCCCGGTCCACCATCGAGGGGGAGGGCAGCCTGACCTGGCAGGAGTTGGATCAATCTCGCGGTGAGCGGGGAGTCCAAGTGTGACCATTGCGTCACCGCGCATACCTGGAAAGACATGTCGGCCGGATTCAATCCCGGTCAGCTGCAGGCAATTCGCTGTCGCCACTCCCTGGAGATCCGCGTCTGGGCGCCTTGATCCGGTTCGCGTTGCGGCTGATCGCCGGTACCGGCACGCTTCCTCTGGCCACACTGGGCCACATCGCCTCGCGGGTTGCAGCGACAAGAAGGTCGTCGACGCAGTCAGCGCGATCAATTCGGTCCTGCTCAGGAATATGCGAACCGTATGAATGATATTGCGCTGGACTTCCCTGGTGCGGAATGATCCAAGCGAGACATAGATAAAAAGGGGAGCCCGGGGATGCTGATTGCGCGCCATTTGACACGTCCGGCTCGCCTTGCCCAAAGTGATCATCAGCAGAGAACGAGGACACTCCATTTCAAGGCTGGGCGTTGCTCCAAGTTGAGAAGTTGGGCCTGTCGCGTTGAACCTCGCAATCGTCCATGACGTAGCGATATCCCCGGTATCGGGGTCGGCGCGCGCTTCAACGATCGCGTTATCTCTCACGACGCCAGTCGGGCACGAGTCAGGGGGAGCGGACGGTCGGGTGCGCTCCGGTCGCAAGGGGGCGACGGGAGACCGGACGCCGGAACACGCATCCAGCCTCGACCGAGCGCAGCCTTCAGTGGTAGGCGAGGATCCCCGAGAGCTTCTGTCCGAGGGGCGTGCGCCAATCGACGGCCAGTTCGGAAATCAACTGATCATGAGTGATGATGACGGCACCCGCCTGTTGCATGCGACGCAGAGCGATATCGTCGCCGTATTTGGTGTACGAAGCAGACGCGTCGGCAGCGACCTGAACCTCGTAGCCCTCGTCCAGCATCTGCAACACCGGGAAAAGGACGCAGATCTCCGTCGTGATGCCCGCCACGATCAACTTCTTTCGCCCGAGAGCTTTGACGGCGTCATTGAAACCGTCGTGGTGCATCGCATTCACGATGCCCGGGCGCTTGATTCGCTTTTCGTAGGCCTCCGGCAAGATCTCCTTGAGCTCCGGGATCAGCGGGCCTTGCGCGTGGTCTTCCATGCTGACAGTGAGCACAACCGGTATTCCCGACCCTGCAGCGATCCTTGCGAGCTTTGCCGCATTCGCCTTGACCAGGTTGATATCGTGCGAGTGTGTCCACGACATCGTGCCGATCTGGTGATCGATCAGCAGCATCGCCGCATTCTCCGGCGTGAAAACGTTCTTATGCATTGTCTAACTCCTATGTTGATGCCAGGGCTGGATTGACCGCGACAGGCGCGGCACGCTGGGGCATCGGGACCAGCGAAACGGATCGGTGACATCGCCCCTGGGTACGGCCCCGATTGGCGACGGAAGCCGGTGAACCGATTCATGCAACGAGCAGTGCGGCACTAGATCATCTGCATGTGTGTGCGAGACGCATGGAAGTGGTGGCACAGGCGACGGCTCCTCATCTTCCGAGAACGGCACGCCAGTACGGACACTCGACTATTGCGCCACAGCTCTCCTCATGGCTAGGCGTGCGATGTTGCGGTGCTACCCAGTCTAGGAGGAACAACCAAGCTCGCGCGACGAAGAGGGAGTGCTCCTGTCTACGCCTTTTGAAAGAGATCAGACCCTGCTGTGCCAGTGCAATCGACGGCTCGCGCGTGCACATCCCGGAATGCCAGATCGAGCGGATTGGCGTACTGACCCGAGAAACTGATAGGTGGCCGCTGCGTGGCGGCGCTAGTGCCACGCGATCGATCTGAGGTCGGCTAGCTTCCTTCGATGCATCGATCAAACGTGCTCGTATCCGGCGCAAATTGATTCATCCCGCACATCCTGTTGGCCCGGGCGCTCGCAACAACTAACAACAGTAAACGAGCTTGAACGAGAAGGCTCTGCAAGGATAGCGACCATGCGCAATGGGCTCCGATGCAGGGCGCATTGAAGCGTCCTGCTGCCATTCATCCCTCGCCAACCTCAAGGCATGCACGGTGTTGGAGAGGAACCAGATAGATCGATGCCTTTAATCGGTAATCATTTTTGGAGATCCGGATCATGAAATTTCCCTCGAATCTTCGCGTCGTGCTCATGGCTGTGGCCGTCTCGATATCGTCCTTCGGCGTCCAAGCTGCAAGCGCAACTCCAGTCGCGAGACCAGGCTCTGAACGGGCCAGCCCTGTGTCGGTCAGTTACCGGACCGTCAACGTCGACGGCGTCAACATCTTCTATCGGGAAGCAGGCCCGGCTCATGCGCCAATCTTGCTATTGCTGCACGGCTTTCCCACTTCCTCGCAAATGTTCCGGAATCTGATTCCGCTGCTAGCGGACCGCTATCGCGTCATCGCCCCGGACTATCCCGGCTTCGGTCAGAGCGACATGCCGTCACCCGAGAAATTCAAATACAGCTTCGACACTCTGGCCGCTGTAATCGACAAGTTCACAGAGGCCGTCGGTGCAAAGCGCTTCGCCATGTACATGCAGGACTATGGAGCGCCCATCGGTTTTCGCATCGCGGCCGCACACCCCGAACGAATCTCGGCGCTCATCGTCCAGAACGGGAATGCGTACGACGAAGGCATCGACAACGAGTTCTGGGCGCCCATCAAGATGTACTGGAAGGACAAGTCGGATGCGAACGCAGCGAAGCTGCGCCCGCTGTTCGAGCTAGCCGCGACGAAGTGGCAATACACGGAGGGCGCGCGAGACGTGCGTCACATCAGCCCCGACGCATGGACCCTCGATCAGGCGTACATGGATCGCCCCGGCAACAAGGACATCCAACTCGAGCTTTTTCACAGCTATGGAACGAACCCGGGCCACTATGCCGAATGGCAGAAGTACTTTCGCGAGCATCAGCCTCCGATGCTGATCGTCTGGGGCAAGCACGACAAGATATTCCCGCCAGCGGGCGCCACGCCGTACCTTCGCGACCTCCCCAAAGCACAACTGCACCTTCTCGACACCGGGCACTTCGCGCTCGAAGAGGACAGCGCCACTGTGGCTAGATTGATGCGCTCATTTCTGCAGCGCAAGCCCAGGTTGGGCAGATAGCCCCTCAAGGCCGGCGACCGGCACATCTCAGAGCTCGAGCCAGTCGCCCCTAGACGAAGAGAAAACACACACACGCCGCGTCGACCATCGATTCACCAATATCGCCCTGGCGTTGGCGCGAGATCGCGCAGACAAACAGTTAAGAAAGTTGCAGACATGGTTTCACTGAGGAAAATGATGATGAAGTTGCGGGAAGGCTGCGCGTCGTTGCTGCTGGCTGCGGCAGTGACCTGCACCGCAACTGCCGCACCCATGACCTATGGAGTCGCGACCGTCGACGGCATGAAGATCGCCTTCCGCGAGATCGGAGACAGAAGTCTTCCGACTATCTTGCTTCTTCACGGTGTGCCGAGTTCTTCGAGGATGTATGACGCGCTCATGCGCAGGCTGGGCGCAAGCTACCATCTGATCGCGCTCGACTATCCCGGGTTCGGCAATAGCGACGCCCCCTCTCCAGCTTCGTTCACCTATACGTTCGATCATCTCGCGAAGGTAGTTGAGAGGTTCACCGAAGCGGTCGGCGTCGACCGCTACGTCCTCTTCATGCAAGACTATGGTGCCCCTGTGGGAATGCGGCTGGCCGAGTCGCGGCCTGGCGCCGTGATGGGCACCATATTTCAGAATGGGAATCTGTACGCAGATGGTCTGGGGCCCATTTGGGACAAGCGCAAAGCGTTCTGGGATGACCGAAGCAAGTTCGAGAAGGACGTTCGAGACGCGCATCTTTCCCTGGAAGTTACCCGTGCAAGGCACCTGGGCACAGACCCAAATATCCAAGCCTACGACCCGGATCTCTGGGTAGACGAGTTCGCCTACCTCAGCCGGGAAGGCCAAGGCGACATCCAGATGGAATTGATCTACGACTACAGGACGAATCTGGCTAGCTACGCGCGATGGCAGGCATGGCTTCGTTCGCACCGTCCACCGACCTTGGTGGTCTGGGGCAAGCACGACACCGCCTTCACAGTGCCCGGCGCATATGCATTCAAACGTGATCTTCCCGATGCGCGCGTGGAACTGCTCGACGCTGGTCATTTCGCCATGGACACACGACTGGAAGAAGTCGCCGTTCTAGTTGACAGCTACATGCGCATCAACATGCCCGCCTTTAGCTCAAGGCCTGCTGGTGGCCCCCTCAAGAAGTAAGCGGTGCACAGGCACCGCGATTCACAGTTTCCTTCAACTCACCCCCCTAAAGGAGTACCCAAATGAGCCGCATCCATATCGTCGAATCCGCCACGGCATCCCCAGAGCAAAGCGCACTGCTCGATGGCATTCAAGCACAGCTGGGAATGGTCCCGAACTTCCTCAAGGTCTTCGCGAACTCCCCAGTGGCTCTGAAGGCGTTCCTCGGGCTTTATGGCGTTGCGGGCGCAGGCGAGCTTGCGGCGCTAGATCGGGAACGCATTGCCCTTGCCCTCGCACAACAGAATGGCTGCCAGTATTGCGTTTCCGCACACACGGCGATTGGCCGCAAAACGGGCCTCTCGAGCGACGAGATCGCTGCTGCCCGGGCTGGGACCAGCGACGATCCCACATCGGCATCGATCCTGAAGTTCGCGCGCAGCCTGATGGAAAAGCACGGCGATGTGTCGGCCCTTGAATTGGCCGAGATCCGCAGCGCAGGGATCAGCGAAGCGCAGATCGTCGAGATCATCACCCATGTGGGAATGAACTTTCTCACCAATATCCTGGGCAAAGCCAGCCTTGTCGATATCGACTTTCCGACCGTCAAGCTTGACCTGGCATAAGGCCAGGGTCCACGCAGTCAGGACCGTTCAGGATCACCATGGGCAGAGCTTATTCGGATCTCACGTTCACGCCGACCGTGCGCGAGGTGCAGTCTTCGATGGGAAGCCGGGAGCAATACGCGTTCCTGGATATGACGGCCGACAGGGGAGTGCTGCTGACCGCCCGGGAGACTCAGTTCATCCGCGAGGCGGACCACTTCTACCAAGCGACAGTCGGCGAGACCGGCTGGCCCTATGTGCAGCACCGCGGCGGGCCCGCGGGCTTCCTTAAGGTACTCGACGCAAGCACGATCGGCTTCGCCGACTACAGAGGCAACCTTCAGTACCTGAGCGTCGGCAATCTGCAATCCGATGACCGCATATCGATCATCGTTGTTGACTATCCCAATCGCCGCAGGTTGAAGTTGCTCGGTCGAGTGCGGCTGATCGATGCACGCGACGATGCAGAGGCGGTCGCTTCCGTACGCGACGAGAGCTATAGCGCGACCGTCGAGCGGGCATTCATCATCGCGATCCAAGGTTGGGACTGGAACTGTCCACAGCACATCACTCCCCGCTTCACCGAAGCGGAGGTGGCAACTCTGGTGAATCCATTGCGTGAGCAGGTTCAGCGCCTGCGAACCCAGGTGAGCACATCCAAAGCGCCGCCGGTGGTCCTTGGAGACGGGGAGCTGGCATTACGGATAACAGGCGTGCGTCAGCTCACGCCGTTGGTCCGGTCCTATGAACTGGTATCCATCGATGGTTCTCCCTTACCGCCAGCGCCGGCTGGATCGCACCTGGACGTGCCTTTCAGGCACGAGGACGGCACCGAGGGCACGCGCTGCTACTCGATCGCCTCGAACCCGGCGCGTGCCGATCTTTATGAAATCGCGGTGTTGTGCGAACCGCAGGGGAGTGGCGGATCCAGAGCGATTCATCGCGACTTCGCGATGGGCGTCAGACTCAATTGCTCGAAGCCGAAGAACTCCTTCGCGCTGGGTGCCACGTTGCACGGCACCGTGCTCGTCGCCGGCGGCGTGGGCATCACGCCGATCAAGGCCATGGCGCACGATCTGGCCGCGAAAGGCGTCGAGTTCCAGATCCACTTTGCATGCCGCTCACGAGAGCACGCGCCCTTTCTCGGGCAACTGATCGACGCATTCGGCCCGCGCGTGCAGGTCTACGCAAAGGACGAAAACCGTCGGCTCAATGTTCAATCACTGATGAGATCCCTCGGTCCGGCCAGTCACGTTTACGTATGTGGACCGGCAACCTTGATCGAGGCCGTGGCGGCACATGCCGCATCCGCCGGAATTTCTGGCGATCGGCTCCACGCCGAGAGGTTCACGACGGACGCGGCTCGCCCGAGTGACCACGAGTTCGTCTTGCACCTGTCCAGGAGCGCACGAGATCTGGTGGTCCCGCGCGGGCGAAGCATTCTCGAAGTTCTTGAATCGCATGCGATCAAGGTGCCCTCGTCGTGCCGCGTTGGCAATTGCAAGACATGTGCGACACGCGTGCTCGCTGGCATCCCTGCGCACAGGGACGAAGTACTGACGGAGGAAGAGAAGTCTCAGCAGAAGCTCATGTGCGTATGCGTATCGCGCGCCGAGGGCGCGGAACTCTCACTGGACCTTTGACGTTGCCGCGCAGCGGTGCTCCTCGGTCTCGAATCGGTGCCTGAAGCGGCGCCAGCTCCTTTACAGCCTGGAACTAGGCTCATCACCAAGGCAATTGAATGACCAATATCCGCAAGCTCACCACCGAAAGCGGTGCCCCCATCGAAAACAACCAGCAGTCGCAGACGGCAGGCGTCAACGGCCCCGTGCTGATGCAGGACCACAACCTCATCGAGAAACTGGCCCGCTTCGACCGTGAGCGCATTCCGGAACGCGTGGTGCACGCCCGTGGCTCGGGTGCTTTCGGCACGTTCGAAGTGACTGCCGATGTCTCGAAATGGACCAAGGCGAAGTTCCTCGGCCAGCTCGGCAAGAAGACCGAAGTGCTGGCCCGTTTCTCGACCGTGGCGCTCGAACTCGGCTCGACCGACACCGTGCGCGATCCGCGCGGCTTCGCGCTCAAGTTCTACACGGAAGACGGCAACTACGACCTCGTGGGCAACAACACGCCGATCTTCTTCATCCGCGACCCGCTCAAGTTTCCCGACTTCATCCACTCGCAAAAGCGCGACCCCTACAGCCACGTGCAGGAGCCCAACAACGCCTGGGATTTCTTCTCGCACTCGCCCGAGGCTACGCATCAGTTCACCTGGCTGTTCGGCGATCGCGGCATTCCCAAGAGCTACCGCCACATGGACGGCTTCGGCTCGCACACCTTCCAGTGGGTGAACGCCAAGGGCGAGGCCTTCTGGGTCAAGTACCACTTCAAGACCAACCAGGGCATCGAGACCTTCGTGGCCGAAGAGGCGCAGCGCGTGGGCGGCGAGAACCCGAACCACCACCACCTCGACCTGCTGCACTCCATCGAGCGCGGCGAGTTCCCGAGCTGGCGCGTGCAGGTGCAGATCATGCCGATCGCCGATGCGCAGACCTACCGTTTCAACCCCTTCGACCTCACCAAGGTCTGGTCGCACAAGGACTACCCGAAGATCGACATCGGCATCCTCACGCTCGACCGCAACCCCGACAACTACTTCGCCGAGATCGAGCAGGCCGCCTTCAACCCGGCCAACTTCGTGCCCGGCATCGGTCCTTCGCCCGACAAGATGCTGCAGGGGCGTCTCTTCAGCTACGGCGACACGCAGCGCTATCGCCTGGGCATCAATCACACGCAACTGCCGGTGAACCGCCCGCACGCCACCACCGCGCAGAACTACGGCCGCGATGGCGCGATGCGTGGCGACGGCAACGGCGGGCGTGGTCCGAACTACGAGCCCAACAGTTTCAGCAATGCGCCCAAGCAGACGAACGAACCGGTGTACGCACCGCTCGAGATTCACGGCTGGACCGGCAGCCACCAGTGGCAAAAACACGAGGCCGACACCGACTTCGTTCAGGCCGGCGACCTCTATCGCCTGATGGACGAGGCTGCAAAAGAGCGATTGATTCAAAGCATCGCGGGCGGCCTGGGCGCGGTCACGCGGCAGGACATCATCGACCGCTCGGTGAGCTACTTCCGCCAGGCCGATGCGGACTACGGCGCGCGGCTCGAGAAGGCGATCAAGGCGGTGCAGGCGAAGATCAAGGGCGAGGACGTGAGCGTGCAGATCGGCCAACCGGCGCACCAGAGCAGCATCAGCTAGGTTGAGTCCCTGCGCCACGCGGTCGCGTGCAGGGCCATCGTAAATAGCACTTCCGCCGAAATCGGCATTTTTTCCCTTCCCTAGGACTAAACCGAAATGGAAACCCGCCCCCCCCTCCCCCCCTTCACGCGCGAAACCGCCATCCAGAAGGTTCGACTGGCCGAAGACGGTTGGAACACGCGCGATCCGGCACGCGTCGCCCTTGCCTACAGCGAGGACACAAAATGGCGGAACCGCGCGGAGTTCCCCGTCGGTCGTGAGCAGGCACGTGCCCTTCTGGAGCGTAAATGGAAGCGCGAACTGGACTATCGCTTGATCAAGGAGCTATGGGCCTTCGACGGTGCGCGCATTGCGGTGCGGTTTGCCTATGAGTGGCACGACGACGCCGGCAACTGGTATCGAAGCCATGGCAACGAGAACTGGCATTTCAACGATCAGGGCCTGATGATCCACCGGCACGCCAGCATCAACGACGAGCCCATCAACTCCGCTGAGCGCAAGTTCCATTGGCCACTCGGCCGACGTCCCGACGACCACCCGGGCCTTAGTGATCTTGGACTCTGAGTCGGCGGGATCGACCAGGTCGCCCGCTGCTTGAATCGGCCTACCGATGCAAGGAGCGGGCTCAAGTCGCGTCCGTTGGATCAGCGATCTTCAGACTCGATGCGCGAGCAGAGCCCCTTTGGCCACCGCTTCGGGCGGCTCCATCATCAAATGGCCAGACGGATTTCCCGAAGTGCTGACCGCTCTGCTGGTGCCTGAAAGCCACGGCAATGTGCGCGAGGTCGTACCGAGAGTCGATCACTTGTCATCCAAGTCGCACTGCTGGCCTCATTCACAAGGAGACGCGCCTGCCGCTGTCTTTCAAGGCTGTGCACAACGACTTCTATGAAACGCTACGAAGCCCTGGCGGCCGACATCGGGAAGGCAATCGACGGCGGAACGCTGCGATCAGGTGATCGTCTCCCTTCAGTGCGCTGCATGAGTGACAGCCGCGGCCTCAGCGCTGCAACAGTTTTCCAGGCCTATTACTTGCTCGAAGCTCGCGGTCTCGTCCAAGCGCGTGATCGCTCCGGATATTACGTCTGTGCAGGTGCTCCTCAGCTCTCGCAAGCGTCGCCCGCTATGCGGCGAGATGCCGCCGTCCAGTTACCTCGAGATGTGTTCGAGTCGATCGCCGAGGGCATTGCGCACATCGATGCGGGACGGGTGGTGCCACTCGGATCCCCGTACCCGAGTCCCGCCTACTATCCTCTCGCGCGCCTAGCTCAACACATTTGCGCAATCCCGCAGGACCTCGATCCGAGGAGCATTGTGGAAGTCCCCTGGTCAGGCCACGATGAGCTACGGCGCCAGATTGCGCTGAGATACCAATCCGCGGGTGTAGATGTAGGGGTGGATGAGATCATCGTCACGAATGGTGCGACGGAAGCCCTTCACTTGTGCCTGGCGGCAGCGACAAGCCCCGGCGACGCTGTCCTAGTCGCCTCTCCGACCTCCTACGGCGCCCTGCAAACGCTGCAGCAGAGGGGCCTGAGAGCGATAGAGATCCGCACCCACGTGCCCGACGGGATCGATCTTCAGGAGCTGGGAGATGCCTTGGTTCGAAATCGGCCGAAGGCGTGCTGGCTAATGACATCCTTTCAGAACCCGACGGGCAGCCTCATGCCCGAATCGAAGAAAAGGGCGATGATCGATTTGCTCTCGCGCTTCGACGTGCCTCTCATCGAGGACGACGTACACGCGGAGCTCCACTTCTCCGATAGACGGCCGCTGCCCGCAAAAGCCTTCGACACCCACGGGCTGGTCATGCACTGTTCGTCGTTTTCGAGATCGCTCGCCCCTGGACACGGCATCGGCTGGGCTGCACCAGGCCGCTATGCCATGGATGTGGCGCGGCGGAAATCGACTAGCAGCAGCGCGCCCGCAATGTTGCAGATCGCCATCGCGGGGTATCTGAAGCAAGGCGGCTATGACAAACATCTTCGAAAGCTACGGCGTACGCTGGCCAACCATCAGGAGCAAATGCTCCAAGCCGTGGCTCGCCATTTCCCCACGGGAACACGCGCCACACGTCCATCCGGCGGATACTTTGTGTGGCTCGAACTCCCGGCCGGCATTGACGTCATGAGGGTTCATACGGAATCCCTGTCCATGGGAATCAGCATTGCCCCGGGGCCGCTCTTCTCGGCGAGCCGTGGCTTTCGGAACTGCCTTCGCCTGAACTACGGACATCCCTGGGATACTCGGGCACAAGAGGCCATCGCGTCGCTCGGCGCGCTTGCGGCGAGTCGCACTGGCGCGCGGCGAAGCGCGCTCGTGACCGTCGCCGGCGATGCTGCATATGTCCCTGTGGCCGTGCGCACATCGCCCTATGAAGGCTTAGCGGTTGTTGACGCTGCGCGGGTCTGACGAGCCGCGGATCACGCCCGCTCCAGCGCTCTGGTGCCTCATCACGGCAGCCAAGGCCATTCGAAGCACCAGCCTGATGGCAGTCGCGGCGCCCGCTGTCAGGCGGAAAGCCGGATGAAGTGCGGGCCGTGTAGCGAAGGCGTGGCATGTCCTGCGGTCGCCGACGCACGCCATTCCGCCGGCGTGTGTCCGATCGTTCGCTTGAATGCGCGTTGAAAGGCCGCATCCGAGGCATATCCCACGCCTTCGCCGACGGCCGCCACGGACAGGTCTCCGGCGCGCAGCATGCGACAAGCTTCACTCATTCGAATTTGCGCCAGGAGCCCGGATGGCGAGCTTCCTGCCGTGGATCGAACGGCCCGAATCAGCGACGAGCGGGACAGATGGACATGATCAGCCATCGTCTCGAGCGTCCAGTCCTTGCCGGGCGCAGCGAGAATGGCCGAGGCGAGCTTCGCGAGTCGGGGCTGGCTGATGAGGCCCAGTGCGCCGCGCAACAGAGCTTCCGTTTGCAAGGCCAAACGCAAGGCCACAGCGAATAGCGCACTGGAGAGATGCCGAAGCACAGTCGCACTGCCGTCGGTGCGCGACTGCGTCTCCAGGCGCATGAGTTCGAGCAAATGCTCGAGAGCCAAGCGCGTTGCCGGCGGCGCCGTCTGGGTCCGCACGAGCAATGCTTGCGGGAGCCAAGCCGAGACGAGATGCGTGGCCGATCCTCCCACGATGAAACGCCCGCATAGCAAGGTCCCGTCTGCCCATTCGAATGCGCCCGCACGCGCCCCCTCGGCCCGAAGCGGGCTCAACAGCGAATGCGCCCCGCCTCCGGGCAGGATGAGCACGTCGCCTGCTTGCATGGTCACGGCTTGCAGGCCCTGCGCATGCACGATCGCCTCGCCTTCCAACAGGACGTGGAAGGGGATGTCTGGCGACTCCTGAGCCTCCTTTTTCAGCTTCCATGAAGGTCCGAGCTCGCAGCGCACATCGAGTCGCCCGTCGACATCGACGAGCGCGAGCAACTGGTCCAAGAGGCCGCGTGAAGGAGTGCCCTTCTCTTCCGCAGGCGTGCTGTCTTCAAGTTGATCTCTGGACATGAAGATTTCTTCGGGTGAGTGCATCAAGGTCCCCAGGATTGGAACGAATGAGCATGAGGACGGAACGCAGCGGCATTCGGAAATTGGCTCATGCATTTTAAAGTTGTCCCACCGCAATTCGCGGACCATCCACAATCACAAAGGAGTTTGAAATGTCCAGACTTTTGCATCCCTCTCTCGAACAAGCCCCGGCCGCTGCGCAGCCGATGTTTGATCTGATCCGAAAGGCCGCCGGCAAGGTGCCGAACGCCTATGCGCTGATCGGCAGCCTCAGTCCCGCTGCGCTCAAAGTGGCGCTCGAGGGCGACGCTGCATTGACCAAGGGAACGCTTTCCAAGGCAGAGCTCGAGGCGATCCGGATTGCCATCAGCGCCCAGAACGGATGCGACTACTGTGTCGCTGCGCATACCGTGTTGGGTGCGATGAGCGGATTGAAGCAGGATGAACTGCACCAACTCAGAAACGGGGTTGCGAGCGACGACGCCAAGCGCGGCGCCCTGGTGGATTTCGCACGCCGCGTCACTGGCACGAACGGCACCGTTCCACCTGCGGTGGTCCAAGCCGTCACCGACGCGGGCTACACGCCGGCTCAGATCGTTGAAGCGCTGCTTGCAATCGCATTGATCTCATTCACCAACCTGGTCAATCGCGTCAACGACACGCCGCTCGATTTCCCTGTGCCGGCCTGACACGCTTGCCGGCGTTCAGTCCGCGCCGGCAGCATATTTGCGGCGGATGCGTGTGATCGCAAGGTCGTAGCTGACCTGCAGCGACGCGCCGCCGCAGACGTCCATCCCGAGGTCCTGCAAGAGGCCGTCCTGCACCCCGAACGCCCATCCGTGAATCGTGACTTCCTGACCCCGCAACCACGCGTCTCTCAGCACCGTGCTCGTGGCCACGTTTGCAACCTGCTCCACGACGTTGAGTTCGCTCAGCGCATCCGGTTGGCGCTGCTCGCAGATTGGGCCGAGCATGTCCCGATGCCTGTCCCGCACGTCCTGAACATGGCGGATCCAATTGTCGGCCAATCCGACACGGACATTTGCCAGCGCGGCCGCAACGCCGCCGCAGGCGTAATGGCCCACCACCATGATGTGCCGCACCTTCAGGTGTTCGACGGCAAACTGTATGGCGGACAGTGCATTCAGGTCGGAGTGCACGACCACGTTGGCCACGTTCCGGTGCACGAACACTTCGCCGGGCTCGAGTCCCGTGATTTGGTTGGCCGGCACCCGGCTGTCGGAGCAACCGATCCACATGAATTGCGGGGCCTGCTGCTTGACGAGGTCGCTGAAAAAACCCGGTCGATCCTGCTGCATCCGAGCGGACCAAGCGCGATTCTGGGCAAAGAGAATATCGACTGCATCTGACATCCGGTCATTGTGTCATCGTTGCTTCTCTTTCGCCGCCGATAGCCGATCCCATCGAAGTGCGTCGCACGCCGTCAAAGGTGTCGACAGCTCTGCTCAACACACTGTGTGCTCGTTCTGAATCCGAGATGACGGCGTCGCGCGAGGCGATGCCAAACACGCCGCAGACCTCAGCCCTTCGCAAGCGCGCCGAGAGGCTACCGCGCGGCGCCGAACGGCGGAGATCGAGCAAGCGCGGGTGGTCGCCGCGCGAGACAACAGCGGCTCGACGGTCGCGACGCACTCAGCTCCGTGTCGCGCGCTCACGCGCGTCGCCGGCCAATTCCTGAATCAACTCGACGAGGGCCCGAAGCCCTGGCGGCACATGGCGATGGCCGGCATAGTAAAGGCTCAACCCCGGCGCGGGCGGCGTCCAGGGTTCGAGCACGCGCTTGAGCCGCCCGTGTGCCAGATCGTCTGCAACATACCAGTGGGCGAGCTGTGCCAAGCCCACACCTTGGCGCGCGGCAGCCAGCATCAGCATGGGCGAATCGAGTACCAACCGGCCGGGCACCTCCAGGCTCAGCGTGTGCCCCTTGCGGGCGAACTCCCATGGCGACGGCATGCCGCTCGGGAGCCGGGCACGAATGCAGGCGTGCTGCGTCAGATCCTGCGGTTTGGCGGGTGGAGAATGCGTATCGAAGTAGCCCGGCGAACCCACCACCGTCATCGGCACGTCCTTCGTGATGGGCACGCGGACCATGTCAAGGGGCACGAGCGAACTCACGCGAAGGCCGGCATCGAAGCCCTCGCCAACGATGTCCACCATGCGCCCTTCCGTCGTGATGTCGATGGTCATGGCGGGGTGGCGCCGCAAGAACTCCAGCACGAGAGGCTCGAACACCATCAGCGCGGCGCCCAGCGAACTGTTGATGCGCAACGTGCCGGAGGGTGTTGCCTGCCGATCACTGACTGCGGCCATGGATTCGCGAATGCGCGTCACCGCCGGGCGGATCTGGTCGACGAACTGCTGACCCGCCTCGGTGGGTGAAACGCTGCGCGTGGTGCGGTGAAAGAGTCGGGTGCCGAGGCGCGCCTCGAGGTTGGCCACGGCGTTGCTTACGGCGGTAGCCGACATTTCGAGTTCGACCGCAGCCGCTGCAAAGCCCCGCCGCCGGGCTACCGCGAGCACCACTTCCAGTTCGACCAGCCCGCTCTTGTGCATTGTCCTGATATTCGCAATTCCTTATCCAGCTTTCATCATATTCTCAGAACAATGAGCGTTTCCTAGACTTGGTTCCACCGCGATCTTGCATCGCAGAAAGGCAACGCAACGCTATGTGGAACATTGACCGGGCATACATCGACGGCGCGTTTGTCCCGACAAGGGGCGACGAGGTTGTGGAGATCGTCAATCCGGCGACGGAGAAACTCATCGGCACCGCAAGGCTTGGCAATCGCGACGACGCCAGGCACGCCATTGCTGCCGCTGGCCGTGCACAACAAGCCTTGGGCCGCACCCGAAAGGCCGAGCGCATCGAGATGCTTGAACACCTAGCGGCCGCGACGCTGGCCAAGACAGAGGACATCCGTGATGCGACCATCGAGGAATACGGGGGGCCGCTGTCGCGGGCGCGATGGGTAAGCGAGTACGCCTCGCAGTGTTTTGCCGGGGCGGCCAAGACGCTGGCAGATTTCCCCCTTGTTCGCCGCATCGGCGACGCCACAGTGATCATGGAGCCAGTGGGCGTTGCAGCGCTCATCGCGCCATGGAACAGCACCGCCGGCACGGTGTGCAGCAAACTCGCGTCAGCCATCGCAGCGGGCTGCGCCACGGTGATCAAGCCGAGCGAACTCAGTCCGATCCAGTCGCACGTGGTGGCGCAGGCGCTGCACGGCGCGGGCCTGCCGGCCGGCGTGTTCAACATCCTGCTCGGGCGCGGCAGCGATGTGGGCGACGAGATCAGCACCAGCCGGGATGTCGCCAAAATCTCGTTCACCGGCTCCACATCCACCGGCAAAGTCATCGCGCGTGCGGGCATCGACACGATGAAGCGCGTGAGTCTTGCGATGAGCGGCAAGTCGGCGAGCATCATCTTGGACGACGCGGATCTCGCGACCGCGCTGACCCTGGCGATCCATGCAGCTTTCATGAACAACGGCCAGGCTTGCGTCGCAGGCACGCGACTGCTGGTGCCGCGCTCCAAGATGAACGAAGCGAGTGAGCGCATCGCGGCCATCGTCGCCGGCATGCGGGTGGGCGACCCGCGCGATCCCGCCACGACCATTGGCCCTCTCGTAAGCGAGGCCCAGTTCGAGCGCATTCAACGCTTCATTCGCCGCGGGCTGGCGCAAGGTGCAACGCTGCTGGCCGGCGGCGAGGGGCGCCCCGAAGGCTTGAAGCGCGGCTGGTACGTCAGGCCCACGGTGTTCGCCGACGTGCGCAACGACATGGAGATTGCCCGAGAGGAGATCTTCGGGCCGGTGCTCTGCGTTCTCGCGTACGAGGACGAAGATGAAGCCATTGACATCGCCAACGATTCGATCTACGGCTTGCAGGCCTACGTGTTCTCTTCGCAGTCCGAACGGGCTTGCCGCGTCGCCTCGCAGCTGCAGGCCGGTACGGTCCTGGTGAACCGCATCGCGCCGGAGCTGCTCGCGCCTTTCGGCGGCGTGAAGCAGTCGGGTTTGGGCCGCGAGTTTGGCGTGTTCGGCATCGAAGCCTTCATGGAGCCGAAGGCAATCGTCGAGGCACGATGACCGCGAGGTTCGGACGCTTCGGCAGTCTGGATGCGGGTGAGCAGTTAGCTGTGCTCCGGCAAGAGCCGGACCGGCGCGGGAACAACTCCCGCGGGGTGCCGCCAGCCCGGGGCATCCGAGATACGGACTATCGTCGAATGAACTCGAGAATATCCGCGTTCAGCTGGTCCGGGTGCGTGGTCAGCATCCCGTGCGGATAGCCCTTGTACACCCGGAGTTCGCCGCGTCTGAGCAGTTTGACGGACAACAAAGCCGAGTCCGCGATCGGTACCACTTGGTCGTCGTCGCCATGCATCACGAGTACCGGAACGTCGATCTGTTTGAGGTCGTCGGTGAAGTCGGTTTCGGACCACACCTTGATGCAGTCGTAGTGAGCCTTCACGGCTCCCGCCATGCCCTGGCGCCACCAGTTGCGCACTGTCGCTTCCGAGACGTCGGCGCCGGCTCGATTGAATCCGTAGAACGGCCCCTTGGCGATATCGAGGTACAACTGGGCACGGTTCGCCGCAAGCGCACGCCGATAACCATCGAAGACCTCGACGGGCAAGCCCTGAGGATTCGCCGCAGACCTGACCATGACCGGGGTGATCGCCCCGACGAGTACTGCCTTGGCCACCCGTCCGGGCGCGGCACGGGCGACATAGCGGGTTGCCTCGCCACCGCCGGTCGAATGCCCGATGTGCACGGCGCCTTTCAGGTCCAGATGCTCGACAAGGATTCGGACATCATCTGCGTAGGTTTCCATATCCGTGCCTCGTTCAGTCTGGGAGGACCGGCCGTGTCCACGCCTGTCGTGTGCGATCGTGCGAAAACCATGCAAGAGGAAGAACATCATCTGGGCATCCCACTCGTCGGAACTCAGGGGCCATCCATGATGAAATACGATGGCAGGCGCATCGCGCGGTCCCCAGTCCTTGTAGAAGATCTCGCTTCCGTCCGCTGCCCTTATAAAACCAGTCATAAGTGTCACCTGTTGAACATTGAAGAATTGGGAAATCGCGGTAGACACCGGATCTCTCACCTGAATCGACCGCACTTGCAACCGAGAGCAATCAGACGTCGCGGCCAACTGCAACGGGAATCTTGCCGTCGGTCATCCCGCGCGCCTATCGTCCCGACAGCACGTCTTTGGATGCCACTTCTGACCCGTTGACAGAACACTCGTGCCATCCAGCCGATTGACAGTGATGGCAGCTCCGGACGCGGCGCCTTCAGGACAGCTGCGTGCTCGCTGCTTGCTCAAGTCTCCGTACGCGCCATGCGAAAGAGCCCGAGATCCGGAAGAGCCGCGATGAGTAACGAGAAGGCCCGGCAAGCGCTTGCTCGGTCCGAGATCCTCCAGCGGAGGAATGCGCCGATGCGTTGTTCCTTCGAATCCGTCCGAGCGAAAGGCTATGCGGTCATCCTCTCGAGATAAATCGGTCGGCGCGTGCGGCGCCGTAAAGCTCGCAAGGGCTAACGTTCACCATCTCGACAGGCTTGCGGCCACCCATCCAAGCGTTGGGCGTGACGAACCAAAGCATCAATTCGCATGCATCCATGACGGTCCGCAGCTCTGACAGAACTTTTAAGACATCGGGACGGACATCCAGCGCGGGGCGGTTGAACTGGAACAGGGGAAGCCACACATGGCCAGACCACCGAATGTGCAACACATCGCCAGCCACGATCAGGCGTGCGAGGTGCACATAGCCATCGCCGCCCTGTCGCGTCAAGTGCCCCGCCACGTCTTCGCCGCGGACGAGTCCTCCTGTCGAGCGGTACGCTGACAATAGGGCAACAAAGCCGGCATCGTCGTCAGACGATGTCATGTGCTGTCCCGATTGATTGAGCAGTTCTTTTGATGTCACAGGACGTTATCTCTCGGTCATCCGGACACCGGAGAACAACCACATCAAGCGCACAAGATGGCGACTTTGGGTTCTGCGTGGGGAGTTTTTCATGGGTGGTCAGGTCAGTGTGGTGAATCCCTGAACGCCTACTCTAGACCTCGCATCGCGTCCACGCCTCCCTCTTTGGACAGGGAACCCACTCCCTCTACGGCCTGCTGCCAGGCGATTCTCAAGGCGGCCCGCACGCCAGCATCAAACCGAACGACGCTCGCATATTTACCAGGACGGACATGCACCCAACATCGGCAACTCGCACCCACCACCAATCCAAAAGAGGCGCAAACGCTAGCGGCGGCGTAGTTACCGATCACCATCGGCTTGGACGACCACCCCTTCGTAGGTTTCCATGCCGCTACGGAGCTCCTTCTTCCCGGGCAAGAAGGCACGCATTCGCCGCGGCATTCGTGGGCGGTTGCATGTGACGACGTGCGTTCCGGCGAGAGGCCACTGCCGCCGTGGCCCGAATCCGGATCCTATCGAGCCACTGCAAGCGCGATGCTTCTCATTGCCTCTGCTGTTGTCATCTCGGGCGCACGACTGGTCCACGCCACGAAATGATCCGGCCGGACGAGGATCCATCGCGCTTCGTAGCGCGCCGCTTCATTGCCGCCTTGAATTTCGACGATCTTCAGCGGCACGTTGAGGTCACGGGCAGCTTCTCGAAACATCACGACTGCCTCCTGATGCACGCCTAGCGCTATCAGCGTCAGATGAGGACCCAGGGCTTCAAAGATGTTCTTTCCCCCGTCCAGCCTTGCAGGCGCAAGGTGATGGCCTGGACGAGCGACGAACTGATGCGACCCTATGGCGCTGCTGTTTCTCCCGCTAGCGTCTGCCACGACAGGCGAGCCCTCGTAGTTCGGCTCGAAGGCATTCACTTCGCCAGCGGCGCCCTTGGCGCGACGCGCCCATTCATTCTCAAAGGCCGTGCGATCCGTCTTTGGATCGAAGTTCTCGAGGAAATGCCGGTCGGTCTCGATCGATTTTGCGATGAAGTCATCGATCGTGGATCGGAACACGGGCCGTCGCTCGGCGTCATACGAATCGAGCAAGGCGTCGCCTGCGGTTTTCTGGAGCACGGCAGCCAGCTTCCAGCCTAGGTTTCGCGCATCCTCGAGCCCCGAATTGACGCCGTAGCCGCCATACGGCGGGTGACTGTGCGCCGCATCTCCGGCGATGAAGATGCGTCTGCAACGATACCCATCGGCAAGCGCGAATCGCAGGTCCCAGAAGCCCGTGTACTCGATCTGCAAGTCGAAATTCTTGCCGACCGCGTCCTGCACGTAGCCTGCGAAGTCGAAGTTCGTCGCGGTTGTTCCGGGCGGTACGGGCGCATGAAAAAACCAACTGCTGCCTAGGTCGACACGCCCGAAGAACTTCCAATAGCCCTTCAATTCGGGCTGCAAAACGTTGTAGTAGGACTTTCCTGGAAAGCGGTTCAGCAGCGTGTGCAGTTCGGTCGACCTGAAGACCAACAGCACCATCCGGCGATCATGGTCGGTGAGCGCCTGCGTGATCCCGGCCGCATCGCGCACCGTCGAGCGGCTGCCATCGCAGCCGACCAAGTATCTTGAGTGAAGGGTTCGGCTGCCGCCGCCCTCGCGCTGAGCGATTACGACGCTCACGCCTTCATCGTCCTGACTGACTGTTTGCGCAGCCCACCCGTAGAGCGTTTCGATGTTGGGCAATTGCGCGACCCTTCGTCGCAGTACCGCCTCAGTCGCGTACTGAGGAAGTCGCTCGTTCGCAGTGTAGTAGTACGGCTTCACGAGATCGCGCTGCAGCCAGTCGTAGGAATATTCGCCGAGCAGCGAGCCATACGCGGTGAGCCCCCCAATTCCATATTCAGGCGGGATGGTTCGTGCGGCACGCAGTTCCTTTTCGGCGCCCCAGACGTGGAAATGCTCCATCGTGCGTTGCGTGAGGTTCTGCCCCTTGGGTATGTGCTGCGGCTGCTGGTGGCGCTCCACCAGGATGCAACGGACTCCGCGCTGGCCGAGCTCGATCGCGAGTCCCAGCCCGACAGGGCCACCGCCGATGATGATCACGTCGGTATCCATATTTGTTGATTGGGTGTTCATGGCACAGAATTACAGACCCTCTCGTTCGCTCACACAAACGGAACATTCTGATGAACTACTCAAGAAAGCTGATGAATGTGAGCAGCCGTCAGCTTCACGCGTTCGTGGAGATCTGCCGAGTTCGCAGCTTCGTCAAAGTCGCCGAACGCATTCACATCTCTTCTTCGGGGCTGAGCATGCTCGTGAAGGAACTGGAGGAGCAGGTCGGAGCTCGGCTCTTCGATCGCACGACACGATCGCTGTCCCTGACGGAGGCCGGGCGACGATTCCAGCCGGTTGCCGAGCGGATCATTGGCGAGCTGCTGGATGTCGGCGACAGCATTCACGACGCGGAATCCATCCTGCACGCGAGAATCGACATTGCTGCAACGCCGATGGTTTCTGCGAGCCTCCTGCCGAGCATCATCAAGGGCTTCCGACACACACACCCGAGGCTGGACATCCGCCTGAGTGACCTGGACGTGTCCGCCGTGCGCACTCGCGTGCTCGAAGGCGACGCGGATATCGGTCTTGGCTTCTTCGTCAAACCGGCCGTCGGGCTGTTGAGGCTGCCTCTGTGCCGGTTCCGGCTCATGCGGATAGGCCCCGCCGTCGCGTACGGCCCCGCGAGGCGCCGCGTGCGAGACCAGCGGTGGGCGGACCTTGCGAATACCGAACTGGTCGGCCTGCCGAAGGACAATCCGATTCAGGCGCTTATCGAGCTTCACCTTGCGCAGATCGGCAAAGCGCACGAATCTCGCCCCGAGGTGAATCTTCTGGGCACGTTGATCGGCATGGTGGACGCCGGCATCGGACATGCCATCGTGCCGTCGTTCGCCCTCGGCGAGTGCCTGCGCCGTGGACTTGAGGTTGCCATGCTGGTCGAGCCCGACGTCTACCTCGATCTTTTCCTGGTCTCACGCAGGGGGGCTGCAGCCAAGCCGGCCATCGCCGATTTCGCTGCGATGCTCAAGCAGGCTGCGGCGCACTCGCACGAGCTCGCGGCGAGTCCAGTCGCTCCGAGCCCCACGCCTGCCAGGAAGGGAATCAAGCCGACTCCGGCACCACGTAACCGAGGCGCTGGCTGATCCTGGCAGCACTGCCGCGCAGCATCTTCGCGTTGGTGCCTTCGGGGCGAACGTCGAAGCTGTCTGAAACCCCTATGCCGACAACGACGGCCGGCACATGGCCTGCAGCGTCGAAGATCGGCGCCGCTACCGCACTCACGCCCTGAAGGAGCCAATTGCGCACCCAGGTGCACCGCTGGGCACGGTACCCCTCAAGCATGGCGTCGACGGCGCGTCGATCGGGAAATTGCCGTCGCTGCTCCTCTGTCGCACTCGCCAGTTCACGATTGATCAGCGTATCGATCAGATCGGACTTCTGAAAAGCCGCGAAGGCCAGTCCCGTCGCAGACCAGAGGACTGGGACGATCGAGCCAACGCGCGCGTTGATGACAATCGCCTGCGCGGGCTCATCCCAATGCACGATCACCGGGCCGTGGTCACTCATCACCGCCACAAAGCAGCTGACGCTCAGCTTCTCCACGAGTTCGGCGGTTGCATCAGCCGCAAGACGCAAGGCGCCGGACTGACGCTGTGCGGCGAGCCCCAACAAGATGGCTTCGCTGCCCAGCATGTAGCGCCCTCGCGCGAGGTCTTGCTCCACGAAGCCTGCGCTGATCAGGCTTGAAAGATAGCGGTGCACCTTCGCAGGGTGCTCCCCGACATGCGCCGCGAGGGCGCTGATCGTGGCGCCACCGCCCAACTGTCCGAGGGCCTTCAGAACGGTCATGCCGGTCTCCGCCGACTGCACTTTCTGCCCTCGCCTGCCGCTCACAAGCTCAGCGGTCTCTATCTGCGGCGTGCCCACCCCTCCCTTTGGCGGCGCGCCCGCCCCTGTTTTTTCAGTCTTCGATTTGGTCATCGCGGGAAAGCTTACACGAGCGTTTTCCCGCCTGGCGCATCGACACGTGGTCGCCCAGATCCGCGTTTCCAAGGGTTTGCCCTATGACGCCACCAGATTTGCGGTGATCAAAATCGCCCAATCCATTTCGTAATTGATTTACGGTATTCATAAAACAAGATCCACACATCATGTTTCTCAAGAACGCTTGGTACATCGCCGCCTGGTCACACGAGATCGGCCGCACCCTGACCCAACGCTGGATTGCCGGCGAACCGTTGGTCCTATTCCGCAAGGAGGCGGGCGAGGCCGCCGCTCTCGAGGACCGCTGCCCACATCGACGTGCAGCGCTTTCCATGGGCAAGCTGATCGGCGATACGGTTCAGTGCGGCTACCACGGGGTTCAACTCGATTGCTCTGGCAGCTGCGTGCGCATCCCCGGACAGACGACGATTCCGCCTTCGATGCGCGCCCGCGCATACCCGATCGCCGAGAAATGGCAATGGGTGTGGGTCTGGATGGGGGACCCTGCACTGGCGGACGAGGCGCTAATCCCCGACTTCCGCTGGAACGACGAGCCGGGCTGGGTATCCACGGGCGGCACGATCGAGGTGAACGCGAACTACCAGTTGCTAACCGACAACCTGCTGGACCTCACCCACGAAACCTATGTCCACGCAAAGACTATCGGCAACAACGCGATCGTCGAATGGCCAATGACCCATCGCACCGAAGGCAGCGAAGTGCATGTGCAGCGAATCATGCGAGACACGCCCCCGCCGCCTCTGTTCGCCAAGGTGCGCGGCACTGAGGAAAACATCGACCGTTGGCAGACGATCCGCTTTCAGGTGCCAGCCAACGTGTCGATCGAAGCCCGAGGCTATCCGGCCGGAAGTGAAGACCTCTCCCAGGCCCTGCGCTGGTTCTCCATCAATTCCATCACGCCCGTCGACGACGGGAGCTGCCGCTACTACTGGACGATCGCGAGGTGCTTTGCGCAAGAAGACGAGGCGCTCACCGAACTCATTCACCAATCTATCCATGCAACCTTCATGGAGGACGTCGCGATCCTCGAACAGCAGCAACTGATGATCCAGACCGATCGGGCGGACCGTCAGGAAATCGGCGTGCGCGCCGACGCGGGCTCGGTCGCCGCCCGGCGCGTGCTCGACCGTTTAATCCGCGCCGAGGCGACTTCCGCCGCCACGCACGGCGGGGAGCCAGCATCGGCATCCCACGCGTAGACCCCTGCTCCCCCGACTCACAAAACAAGGAGACATATGAAACTCGCATCGTTGTTCAAGGCCGGCGTGGCCGCTGCGTTACTGGCCGGCCTTGGGGCGCAAGCCCAGGAGATCCGGATTGGGCTCCTCACCACGCTGACCGGGCCGCTGGCGCCCTTGGGCCAGCATGTGCGCGACGGCTTCAATCTCGCCGTCGAAGAAGAAGGAGGCAAGCTAGGCGGATTCGCCACGAAGGTGATCGTAGAAGACGACCAGTTGCGTCCCGACGTCGCGGTGCAACTCGCCACGAAGCTGGCTGAACGCGACAAGATTCAGATCCTCACCGGTGTGATCTTCTCCAATGTGGCCATGGCCGCGCTGAAACCAGCCGTCGAGAACAAGGTCTTCTTCATCAGCCCAAACGCCGGCCCTTCGCAATTGGCAGGCAAGCAGTGCTCGCCGTGGTTTTACGCCACGGCTTGGCAGAACGATCAGCCGCACGAGGCGATGGGGGCACACCTGCAGGCCGCGGGCGTGAAGAAGGTCTATCTCGTGGCGCCCAACTACAACGCAGGCAAGGAGGCGTTGCGCGGCTTCAAGTCTGCGTACAAGGGCAATGTCGTCGGAGAGTCCTATCCAGGGATGAACCAACTTGATTTCGCGGCAGAGATTTCCCAGATCCGAGCTGCCAAACCCGATGCCATCTATGTGTTCCTCTCGGGCGGGATGGGGGTCAACTTCACCAAGCAGTATGCGCAGGCGAAGCTGGTGAGCGAGATTCCGATGTACTCGGCATTCACGATCGATGCGATCACACTGCCGGCTATCGGCGACGCTGCAGTCGGCACTTTCCAGAGCAATCTGTGGAACGCCGACCTGAAGTTGCCAGCCAACGAAAAATTCGTCCAGACATTTCAGAAAAAGTTCGGCTATCTGCCATCCAACTACGCGGCGCAATCCTATGACTCGGCGCGTCTGATCGCCGCTGCACTGAAGCTCTCAGGCGGCCAATTGACGGACAAGAAGGCCTTTGCAAATGCGCTGCGCACCGCGAAGTTCGATTCCCTGCGAGGCCCGTTCGCCTTCAACACCAACAATTTCCCGATCGGGGACTTCTATCTTCTCGAGACGGTCAAGCGCGCAGACGGCAAGGTGGAGCAGGTCACGCGCAAGACCATCCTGAGCAACGCCAGAGACAACTATGCCGGCGAATGCCGAATGGCGACGCTCTGAGCGAACCGGGAGAAGACCCGCATGGCCCCCACCCTGTTTTTTGAGCAAATGCTCAACGGCCTGCAACTTGGAATGATGCTGTTCCTGATGGCTTCCGGACTCACGCTGGTCGTTGGGATCATGAATTTCGTCAACCTCGCTCACGGTTCGCTCTACATGATCGGTGCATTCCTGGCGGTGACGGTGCTGATGCAGACCGGCAATCATCTGCTGGCCCTCGGGGCGGGCATCGTCGGCACGGCGCTGGTAGGCCTGTTGATCGAGTGGTTCATCGCTCAACCGCTCTACGGCCGCGACCACCTGGACCAGGTGCTGTGCACGTTCGGGATCATCCTATTCCTCAATGAACTGGCGCGCGTGATCTGGGGCTCGGCACCGCTGCGCATGGATGTGCCGGAGTGGCTGGACGGTTCCGTCGACCTCGCCGGCATTGCCTATCCCGTATATCGGTTGGCGATCATTGTCGTGAGCGCGCTCGTGGCCCTGGGCCTTCACCTGGTGATCACCCGCACACGGCTTGGCATGTTGATCCGCGCGGGCGCAGCCGACCGCCTGATGATCGTCGGCCTGGGCGTCAACATCCAGTTCCTCTATGCCCTGGTCTTTGCAGCGGGCGCGGCCCTTGCGGCGCTCGCGGGCATCCTGGCCGCGCCCATCTACACGGTTCAGACGGGCATGGGCGACCACATCCTGATCCTGACCCTGGTAGTGATCGTGATCGGCGGCATTGGCTCGGTCCACGGCGCACTGGCCGCCTCCCTCCTCGTCGGCGTCATCGACACCATTGGTCGCGTAACGCTCCCCGCCGGCTTCGGCAACATCCTGATCTACGTCCCCATGGCGATGATCCTCTTCTGGCGGCCCCGTGGCCTGTTCCCCTCCCATGGCTGACACACTCCTCCCCGTTGCGAATCCGGTGGTCGGTACGGGCGATAGTGCGCGGCGCCGCGCCAGCCTGGGCGTGGCACTGATCTGCGTTGCTTTGCTCGCCGCGGTGCCGTTTGCCGCCTCCGCCTTGGGCGATACCTTCTACGTACGCGTCGTCACGCGGATGATGATCTTCGCGATCATGGCGATCAGCCTCGACTTGGTACTGGGCTTCGGCGGCATGGTCTGCTTCGGACATGCCATGTTCGTCGGCGCCGCCGCCTACGTAGTCGGCATCTTCGTCTTCCACGCTTCTTCCGGCGAACCCCTGACCATCGCCGGAGTCGCGTTTCAAGGCAGCACGAATGCGCTGGTGATCTGGCCCGTCGCGATCGCCACCTCCGCTTTGCTGGCGCTGGTCTTCGGCGCCATCGCGCTGCGCACCAGCGGTCTGTACTTCATCATGATCACTCTGGCCTTTGCGCAGATGTTGTACTTCGTTGCGGCATCAGCCAGCGGCTATGGCGGTATCGACGGACTGACGCTGGACAAGGCGCCGACGTTGGGGCCGCTCGACACGGGAGACAGGCAGCAGTTCTACTGGGTGGTGCTCGCCGCATTGGCCGCAGCGTATCTGCTATGCCGGCGCATCGTCGAATCGCGCTTCGGACTGGTGCTGCGCGCAAGCCGCTCCAATCCTACGCGCCTGTCGGCGGTCGGTGTCTCGCCCTATCGCTACCGGCTTGCCGCCTTCGTCATCGCGGGGGCCCTCGCCGGCTTGGCCGGCGTGCTGCTGGCAAGCAGTCAGTCTTTCGTCAGCCCGGCCGACATGTCCTGGTCACGCTCCGGAGAGCTGATCGTGATGGTGGTGCTGGGCGGCATGGCCACGCTATACGGCCCGATTTTCGGCGCCTTCTTCTATCTGGCCGCCGAATTCGCGCTCGGCCACTTGACCGAGCACTGGCAACTTGTCATGGGCCCGCTGGTGATCGTGGTCGTACTTTTCGGCAAGGGCGGCTTGGCCGGACTGTGGAGCGCCGTACGGCGTGGAGAAACCCCATGAGCCGTTCATTGCTGCAGGTGCAAGGATTGGTCAAGACCTTTGGCGGGATCAAGGCCACCGACGACCTGCATCTCGATATCAAGGAAGGCGAGCTCCACGCGCTCATCGGTCCCAACGGTGCTGGCAAGACCACCCTGATCGCTCAGCTCGCGGGAATGCTTGAACCGACAAGCGGGCGCATCTTGTTCGATGGCGAGGATGTGACGCGGCTTGACTGCGTCCAGCGCGTGCGTCGCGGTATTGCCCGCTCGTTCCAGATTACCTCGCTATGGCCGACGCTGTCGCTCGTGGAGAACGTAGTCATCGCGCTGCAGGCGCGTACCGAAGGTCATGCCTTTCGCTTCTGGGAACGCGCGCGCGACGTTGCATCACTTCGCGACCCGGCCCTGCAACTGCTCGAGCGCGTCGGCCTCCGAGCCAAGGCGCACCGTCCGACCCAAACCCTTTCGCACGGCGAGCAGCGTCAGCTCGAGTTGGCGGTGACCCTTGGCACCGGCCCCCGCCTCCTGCTGCTGGACGAGCCCATGGCGGGCATGGGCATCGAGGACAGCCAACGAATGGTGACCCTGTTGCGCGAGCTCCGAGCGCACTACACGATCTTGCTGATCGAGCACGACATGGATGCGGTATTTTCCCTGGCTGATCGCATCAGCGTCCTCGTCTATGGCCACTGCGTGGCCACGGGGACGCCGGACGCGATCCGAACCGATGCGCAGGTCCGCGCCGCCTATCTGGGCGAGGAGGTCTGATGCTTTCCATCCGCAACCTGCATGCCTCGTATGGAATGAGCGACGTGCTCTTCGGCGTCGACCTCGACGTTGGCGAAGGCGAAGTGGTAGCGCTGCTTGGGCGCAACGGCATGGGAAAGACCACCACGGTCATGTCGACCCTTGGCTTGATGCAATCGCGCGGCGAGGTCCGTCTGGCCGGCAAGCGCATTGACGTTTTACAGCCATTTCGGATCGCCCGCGCCGGCATCGGGCTGGTCCCGGAAGGCCGTCGCATCTTCCCCAATCTGACGGTGAAGGAAAACCTCGTCGCCACAGCCGAGAACCGCAGAGGCGCCTCCAACCCTTGGACGCTCGCGACTGTGATCGAGCTATTTCCCCGACTCGGGGAACGCTTGGGCAATCAGGGCAACCGGCTGTCCGGCGGCGAACAGCAGATGGTCGCCATCGCGCGCGCGCTCATGACCAATCCGCAGGTCCTGATCCTCGATGAAGCAACGGAAGGTCTGGCGCCATTGATCCGGCTGGAGATTTGGCAATGTCTGCGCCGACTCAAGTCGCTGGGCCAGTCGATCCTGGTGATCGACAAGAACTTAGGCAACCTGCTGGAGGTCGCCGACCGTCACTGCGTGCTCGAGAAGGGCCGCGTCGTCTGGACTGGAACTTCCGCGGCACTGAAGGCCGATCCCGATGCGCAGCATCGCTACCTGGGGGTCTGAAATCATGGAAACCATCGAACTCGTCGTCGCGGGCACTTGCGACGAGACGCCGCGGGTGCGCAGCTTCGTGCTGCGCCGGGTGGACGGCAGCTCGCTACCATCCTTCGAGGCCGGCGCCCATGTGGACGTGACTTTGACCGGAGACGACGGGCAAGCGCTGCAGCGCTCATACTCGTTGTGCGGCGACCCGGACGCGCGAGACAGCTGGAGGCTGGGCGTGCTGCGCGAGAGCGCGGGGCGCGGTGGCTCGATCGCCGTCCACAACACCTGGCTGCCGGGGACGCACGTGCGCGTGAGCGCCCCTAAGAATCATTTTCCACTGGCGGCTTCGAGTCTTCCTGCCGGCGCACAGCACGTGCTGATCGCCGGCGGCATCGGGATCACGCCCTTGATGGCGATGGTCCATGCCCTGCGAAAGTCGGGCGAGGAATGGGCGCTGCACTATTGCGCCCGCAGCCGGGACGACGCTGCATTCGTGGGCGAACTCGAGCATCTTGCGGGTCAGCGGCTGCACCTGCATCTCGACGGCGGAAATCCTGCACGGGGCCTGGACGTGCTTGCGCTCATCTCCGCAGCGCCCCCGGGAAGTCATGTCTACGTGTGCGGCCCTCGGGGTCTCAACGAAGCCGTGATCGCCTCGGCCGCGTCCGCTGGCTGGGCGCGCGAGCACATCCACCACGAGTTCTTCAGCACGGCCCCGCTGGCTGTTGGGGACCGCGCCTTCACCGTGCGACTGCAAGCCAGCGGACGCTGCGTGGCTGTCGCCGCCGACGAGTCGGTGCTAGACGCGCTGCTGCGGGAAGACCTGGAACCGCTCTACGACTGCAAGCGTGGCGAGTGCGGCCTTTGCGCCGTTCCAGTCGTCAGCGGTGAGGTTGACCACCGGGACTATGTACTGAGCGATGCCGACCGGACATCGGGACGTCAGATGTGCATCTGCGTGTCGCGCGTTCGCAGCGGCGACCTGATTCTGGATCTCTGAAAACAAAGGATGGAAATCACTGTGAATTCGACCATTGAACTGCGCGACTCGCGCCTTTGGCGCGAACGCGCGCTCATCAACGGAGAGTGGGTCACGTCGGAACGGGGCGTCAGCTTCGACGTCAGCGACCCGGCCACCGGCGCATGCCTCGCCCACGTCGCACGATGCGGCATGCATGAAACGGAACGCGCGGTGCTGGCTGCCAGCCTCGCGTTCCCGGCCTGGGCCGCACGCACCGCAAAGGAACGCGCAGAGCCCTTGAAGCGCTGGGCCGCACTGATCGCGGAGAACGTCGAGGACCTGGCAGCCATTCTCACGGCCGAGCAGGGCAAGCCGTTGCAGGATGCGCGCAACGAAGTGCTTTTCGCCGCATCGTTCGTGGAATGGTTCGCCGAGGAGGCCAAGCGTACATACGGCGAGGTGATACCCGGCGCGCGCCGCGATGTGAGCTTCACGACCGTGCAGGAACCCATCGGTGTCACGGCGGGGATCACACCCTGGAACCTTCCCTGCGCCATGGTGACGCGCAAGGCGGCACCGGCACTGGCAGCCGGATGCACGATGGTGCTCAAACCCGCGGAAGACACGCCGCTGACTGCGCTGGCGCTGGGAGAGCTGTCGCTCCGGGCCGGCATCCCCCCCGGTGTTTTCAACATCGTGCCGTCTGACAGGTCCGGCAGCCAGTCCGTGGGCGAGGTGATGACAACCCATCCGGCGGTTGGCAAGCTCAGCTTCACCGGTTCCACTGCCGTCGGCAAGAAGCTGGCCGCGGCGTGCGCTGGGACGATGAAGCGGCTTTCGCTGGAGCTGGGCGGCAACTCCCCTTTTATCGTTTGCGAAGATGCAGACCTCGACATTGCCGTGGAAAGCGCTGTGTTCGCCAAGTTCCGGAACGCCGGACAGACCTGCATCGCGCCCAACCGATTCTTCGTCCATGCCGCGGTGCACGAAGCATTCGTACAGCAGCTGCGCTCGGCGATGCAGGCGCTGCGGCAGGGCAACGGCCGGATGCCCGGCGTGCACCTGGGCCCCCTGATCAGTGACGCAGGTGTACGCAAAGTCAAGGCACATGTCGCCGACGCCATTTCCAAGGGTGCCAAGCTCGAAGTTGGCGGCCAGGCACTGGACGGCGCCGGCAGCTTCTACGCCCCCACGCTGCTGACCGCAGTCACGCCGGAGATGCTGATGTTCCAGGAAGAGACGTTTGGCCCGGTCATCGGTGTGGCGAGCTGGCGCGACGAGTCCAGTCTGCTCGAGGCAGCCAATGCGACGCGCTTCGGCTTGGCCGCCTATGTGTTCAGCCGCAGCGCCGACCGGATTCATCGCATCACCCGCGCGCTCGAAACCGGGATCGTCGGTGTCAACACGGGCGCCATCGCGACCGAGGTCGCGCCCTTCGGCGGCTTCAAGGAATCAGGGATCGGGCGCGAGGGTGCGCGCCAGGGCATCGCCGATTTTATGGAAACCAAATTCATTTGCCAGGCCTACGCCTGAACGGAGACGACATGGACCTCAACAACAAGCGAATCATCGTGACCGGCGCTGCCAGTGGCATCGGCCGTGCCATTGCAGTAGCGCTCGCCTCCAGAGGCGCGGCGGTGGTCGCGACGGACGTGCGTGCACCTCACGACACGCTTGCCGCGATCGAGGCAGTCGGCGGTCGCGGAATTGCCCTAGCGGCAGATGTCACCGATCCAGTTCAGACCGACGCAATGGCGGCGCAGTGCGTCGAGCGTCTGGGAGGAATCGAAGGACTGGTCAACAACGCAGGGATCTATTCAACCATCGTGCCGCGCCCGTTCGAACAGATCGATCTGGACGAGTGGCGCAAGCTGTTCGAAGTGAACGTGTTTGGCTTGGCACGTTGCTGCCAGGCAGTGGTGCCGCACATGCGCGCCGCAGGCGGCGGTCGCATCGTGAACATCATCTCGGGGGTCCCGTTCAAGGGGATTCCGTTCATGCTGCACTACGTCGCGAGCAAAGGTGCAGTGCTCGGCATGACACGCTCGCTTGCCAAGGAACTGGGGCCAGCCAACATCCTGGTCAACGGTGTCGCGCCAGGCTTCACACTCAGTGACGGCGTCATGCACAACCCGGCCCAGCTCGAGAAGCTGCGCGAAATCTCGCGCAACGCGCGCTCGCTGGCTCGCGACCAGGTGGCCGATGACGTGGTCGGTGCAGTCGGCTTCTTTATGTCGGCCGGTGCTGATTTCATCACCGGCCAGACGCTGCTCGTGGACGGCGGTTCACATTTCAATTGAGGCGGCCTCTGCCGACCGCGGCCGAACCATATGACCGAACGCGTCCTCCACACATACTTCCGCAGCTCGGCCTCCTACCGTATCCGGATAGCGCTGAACCTCAAGGGCCTGACCGCTGGCCATGTACCGGTCCACCTAAACCGCGGCGGCGGCGAGCAATTCGGCGATGGGTTCAGAATGCTCAATCCTCAGGCGCTCGTTCCGGTTCTGAGCGAAGGCGGGCTGCACCTCAGCCAGTCGCTGGCCATTTTCGAGTACCTCGAGGAACGCTACCCGACCCCCTCCCTTTTGCCGGCTTCTTTGGAGGCCCGCGCTCGTGCACGGGCGCTGGCGCTCGACATCGCCTGCGAGATTCATCCGTTGAACAACCTCCGCGTGCTGAAATTCCTGACCGGCCCACTTAAGCTCGGGGAAGAGGAAAAGCTGCAATGGATCCGCCACTGGATCACTCTCGGCTTTGACGCGCTAGAAAACAAGCTTGCCATGTCACAGCAGCCCGGACCTTTCTGTGTCGGAAATCAGCCATCCATTGCCGACTGCTGTCTGGTGCCACAAGTGTTCAGTGCACGGCGGTTCGAGGTCGACATGTCGCCCTACCCCATCCTTCGGTCGATCGATCAGGCGTGCCAGTCGTTGCCGGCCTTTGCCGATGCACGTCCCGGCGTTCAGCCCGATGCCGAGTGACCTAGTGAGCAAGACGTGATCGAAGTGTCGACCTGGCAGATCAGTGATCGGGAGCCGAGGGCATGGCATCTTGCGCGAAGTACTTGCCGATGAAGTCGCGCAGCCACTTGCTCGCACCGTCGCGATGAAAGCGATCATGCCAATACAGCCCGATGTCGAAATCCGGTAATTGCATCGGCAGCGGCTTCGCGATGAGCGGGAAATGACGCGAGAGCCTCTCAACCAGCATGGCCGGCGCGATCCACAGCAAGTCGGAATTGCAGATCATGTAAGGCGCCGACAGGTACTGCGGCAGTCGTACCTTGATCCGGTTGCGCAATCCGAGGTCGATCAAGGCGCGCTCCAGCGCTTTGTGGCCGCTGCCAGAATATTCGGTCAGCAAGTGGTCGTGCGCGGCGATCGACGTCAGCGTCAAGGGATTGGGACCGAGCGGATGCCCAAGTCTCATAACACACACATAGTGTTGCGTGAACAAGCGCTTGAAATGGATGTCCGTTTCGAGTGATGGCAGGAATCCCAGTGCAAGGTCGATCTGACCGTTGGCCAAGGCCATCACTGTGTCCTCGATCGGAAGGAACACGGCGCGCAAGCGAATATCCGGAGCCTCCTGGGCAAGCGCTGCCAGCAGCGGCGGGAAGCAGATCACCTCTCCGATGTCGCGTGTGCGGATCGTGAACAGACGTCCGGATGAGGCCGGATCAAAGCGCGAATGCCCGCTGCTTCCCTTGCGCACCAACGATAACGCATCCAGAAGCTGGCTCGACAGCGCCGCCGCCAAGGGGGTCGGTTCCATGCGCCGGCCCACGAGCGTGAACAGCTTGTCGTCGTACTCCTCACGCAAACGCTTCAATGCGCTACTGGCTGCTGCCTGTGTGACGCCGAGGCTTTCCGCCGCCAGCGTGACAGACCGCTCGCGCCAGAGCGCTTCAAAAGTGTAGAGAAGATTCAGGTCTTTCACAGCCGCGCACCACGATGCCCAGACACAAGCGCCACATTCCTCCTCCACCAATCGACCAGGTTGAGGCGCAGGGCAGCCGCGTGGGTGTCGAAGAATACCCCACCCTCATGCGAATCGCGCTGGACGCCGTCGGTGCGCGAGAGGCCCTCGCGATTGCGAAGACCCGCCCATTGCAAGGGCGCCGATGCATCCGGTGATCGCGCAATATCGGATGCTGTGCACGGGCAAACGCCGATGAGCCCTTGAACGAACTACCTCCTATGGCCGACCCGATCCTCCACACTTCGTGGGTTGTGCAGGTCATTCCTCACCATCAGACTGAGCGCAAGAAAAGAAGCCGTTGCGGCATCGATCGGTTTTTCTGAGCGACGGCATCGCTTGAACGCGCCGGGAATCTAAGTCGATGCGCAGCATGCAAATCCAACCCTAATGAAGGCAGGTGGCCACACGTCGAGACGTCGGGGTCCTGCCGGCCTGGAGGAACATTGACCTTGTCTACCACCAACGAAGCGCTCGCCCCGCGATCAGCCGGACACTTCGAATACCTGCCTGCGGCATTGTTCGGCTCGGTGATGGGCCTGACAGGCCTGAGCATTGTCTGGAGCATCATGCATGCCCGGCACGGTGCGCCGGCGTGGATTGCAGCGGTGCTGGCAATCGTGGCCTCCACTGCGTTCATTCTTGTATGCCTCGGCTACGCGATCAAGATGGCAACCGCACCGCAGTCCGTGCGCGCGGAGTTTGGGCATCCGATCGCGGTCAACATGTTTGCGACATTCTGGGTCAGCATGCTGCTGTTGCCGATTGTCCTTGCGCCTTACCACCGAGGCGTCGCCTACGGCTTATGGCTCGCAGGTTCGATCGGCATGATGGGGTTCGCAACCTACATCGTCAGTCGCTGGCTGAGCTCGCAGCACCAGATGCCCCACGCGACGCCGGCGTGGATACTTCCTGTCGTCGGGCTGCTCGACATGCCGCTGGCGGTGCCGGTGCTGAGCATGCCGCACGGACAAGCGTTTGTCCTCGTCGGCACCGCAATCGGGCTGTTCTTCGCGATTCCCCTATTCACGATCGTTTTCTCCCGGCTCGTCTTCGAACCGCCGATGCCGGCGCCAATGCAGCCATCATTGATGATCCTGGTGGCGCCGTTTGCTGTGGGAATGTCGACTTACGTAGAGGCGAGTGGCCAAATGGACCTGTTTGCCCGTTCTCTGTATGTGCTGACGATCTTCATGCTGGTCGTACTGCTGGGAAGACTCCGCCATCTTCCGAAGTGCTGCCCTTTCCGCGTGGCTTGGTGGGCGGTGAGCTTCCCGCTGACGGCCACGGCCATCGCGGCGCTTCGGTTTGCGCAAGCGGAACCAGGCTTGTTGACGGAAGCCATCGCTTTCGCCGTGGTCGCCTTGTCGACCCTCGTGGTCCTCTGGTTGCTCGGCCGAACCAGCCTCGGGATTCTGCAAGGCGAACTGCGCACGCTCAGTCTCTGAGATCAAGGGGCCGTCACAATCGCCGCCGGCAGCGCGAAGGCCGTCAGCTTCACCGTTCCCGACGCTCCGCGCCCGGTGTTCTTCCGAAGTGTCGCCTGTACTGCCGAACGAAGTGCGAAGGATCAGGCAGACCCACGCGCCGACCGATTTCGCCGAGGGCAAGCCTGTCATAGGCTGGATCACCGATCATCTGGCGTGCGACGTTCATTCGCTCGCGCATCAGGGCATCCGAGAAGCACATGTTCTGCACGCCCATGGCGCGGTGGACCGTCCGCACCGAGACGCCGAGCCTGCGTGCGACATGCGCAGCAGTCAGACCCGGCGTGTGGTAATCCTCCTTCAATGCCCTGTGCACGGCTGAGCCGAGTGAGTCCGAAGGCGCGCGATTCGACCGCGTCGCAGCCTCGAAATCGGCGGACGTCAGGGTGAGAAGTCCGCCCAGCTGATCTGACAGCACCGCGTCAGAAAGCGGCGCGCGCGCAACGTATTCAGGCGTTAATGCATCGACGAAATTGCTAAGTACACTGGACCAGCGGCGATCCCCCGTGAGGGGCCGGCCCGCCAGTGCGGTGGGGTCGGCAACCCAGCTTTTGAGCCAATCGACCGGCAGCTCGAGCGTGCGGGCCTGCCCTGCCATGGGATAGCGCAGCTCGTAGGGTTCCCGAGAGTCGAGCAGCATGAGATCGCCCGAGCGCAGTTCGCTGTAGCGGCCGTGATGCCGAACCGACCAGGGCGTATCGGTGATGCACAGCAGGTACCAGGTCTCCCTCGGCTTTCGGGCGATCGCCCGCGCGTCGCGGGCCACGGTCATGGCCGGATCGGAGACGATGCGGCTGACGCTGATCGCACCACATCGCACGCTGGTGAGTTCGCCGTCAAAGTCTTTCTGTGTGCCGTTCTTGAACGACATCTCGAGGAACTGTTCGCAGATGACTCCGACCCAAAAATCCAGTCTTTGCGACTTCTCAATGGTGCGGGTTGACCAGGACTGCAACTCAAATTGTCCGTCGGTTACCAGTCGCTTGTATTGCTGGGAAGAAGTCATTTTCGCCCTCAAACATGGCAGATACCACTGGAGTGCAATGCACACCGCGTGCTCAATGCATGCAGGGCGGGATGCTTGCATACCGCAGGCTTTGCGCAGCCCGCACTCGGATTCTTCACTCGCCAAGGTTAGCCGAACCACCTTGGGATTTCCAGAGGCGCGGGAGCCCACCGCGTAGACTAGCTGCGCGCCCCTGCTGGTCAGATACATTCCGGCCGTAGGCGCAATGGCGGGCGGTCAGTCCGATGGCGTGATGCCCACTTCGGACGGCAACTGCCTCCACTACATCTGGCTGATTCAGGATCTCACGGGTGTCAGCCGCAACCTTCTGGATGATCGGCTCGGGCGCCCCTGCCGGGGGCGAGCAGGCCGAATCAGCCGGTGACGTCGGGCATGCAGACACTCAGCGCCCCATCGTGGGGACTTCCGGCAGCGACGACAAGTCCCAGTGGCCGCAGTCCCTTGTCCTTCAGGAACGGCAACCCATGCCTGTGCGCGAACGCGATCCGTGATCTCGCGCACCCGGCCAATCGGGCCATTCACGACAGCGTTGATTTCGTTCGCGACGCACCAGTCTGCACCGGCGGCATTGCCAACGCCGAACCAGATCGGCGGATGCGGCTGCTGCAGGGGTCCATCTCGGCTGAAACCTGCGTCAACTCGTAGAACTCGCCCCGATGGTCTACCACCTCACTCGTGAGCGCCTTCATGACGATGCTTTCGAGGTAAGTGGCCTGCGACTCTGCCGGGTCCACCCCATAAAACCCGACCTCGATCGGAGAGATGTCGCGCCGCGCCGACCTGTAGGCGGCCGCGGCTCTAGGGGATCGGGCATGCAGATTTCTTCAGCCATTCGAAGGGGGGTGTACAGCGGCAGCGTGTAAGGCAGGGGGCCGAACTTCGGCTGCGAGGGCGCTGCGCAACGGACGACAGGCCCACCGAAGGTGAAGGCGCCATGTCCAGCGGGGTGGAATGGTGCTCTGCCACGTGATAAGCATAGAAGCCAAGGCGATCGTAGAGCGCCACCAGTTCCGGCCCGTCGGCGTATTACCTATGCAACGGCACATCGCGCCGGTCCAGAGGGTCGAAAACTCCGAATTTCATTGTGATTTCTTTCACTGTGTTGGATCCGCCGAACGGCCACGATGCGCGTCCGCCCAGATCACGTGTGCCTTCAAGCACCCCCTGCCGTGGCCGACCAAGCCGAAGCGTTCGGCACCGGTGATCATTCCTTCGAGGCCCTGCAGCCATTTCTCGCTCGGACGCGGTGCCTGATGGCGCAACCAGGACAACTCCACCCAGGCGGTGTCCGCGCTCTCCAATTCGATCGCGCCGGCAACCCAGTCGCGCACTTCAGACAGTTGCTCTGAGGACTGGGCGAACTCGCAATGCAGACGGCGGAAATCGTCGGGCGCGGCCAGCCGGAGGCGACCATTGATAGTGAGTTGAACAATCATGGGTAAATAAATCCGAGCGTTCGGTATGTTTAAATGTTTGTCTATGCTGCTTCACGCCAAGAACCAACGACCTTCGCAGGAACAGCGCAGCGATGCGGCGCGGGAGCGTCTGATCAGGGCCGCCATCGACCGCATTGCTGACAAGAGTTACGCAGGCACTGCGATGGCCGGGATCAACGAACGAGCAGGCGTGTCCAACGGAGCGCGTGTGCACCATTTCAAGCCAGGCTGGACCTTGTCATCGCAGCAGCCGCATACACCTACCAGGAGGCGACGGCCGATTCGCTGCGGGCGGCCAACTCGCCTGTCGCGAAATCTAAACCGCTGCCAGCGTTCGTGCACGAAACCTATCACTTCTGTTCGGGGCCGCGCTATTTTTTCCAGCATGAACTGATCAATGCCGCGCGCACGTCCGATGAACTGCTCGGCGCGATGCAGCCAGCGGCCGACGCGTTTCGCTCGGCAGCCAACACTGCATGGCTGCACACGTTCGAGCAAGCCGGACATTCGCGCGGGTGGAGCGAGCGCGCCATCGAACTCACCGTCGTCATGGTCCGCGGTCTTGCGCTGGGCCCGTTCCTTCGCGGCAGGGACCGCGATGCTGCCGTGTTGCGCATGTGGAGAGAGGTCATGGCGCGATATCCCGACGAACGCAAAAAAACTCTGGGCTGAGCGTCCTTCGGCCGCACTCATGCGCACGCGCCCTCAGGCCACTGAAGATAGCCGCCTGCGTGGAACACAAGCGGCGGAAGATCGTTGTGCGTGTACCGCAGCACTTCGCCGATGATGATGACGTGGTCGCCCGCTTCCACCGCGGACCATTGCCGGCATTCGAACGTCGCACCGCAACTCTTGATCAACGGGATGCCGCCTATGCCCTCCTCCACGTCAACGCCAGCGAAGCGGTCGGGCACCGATGCCGCAAACTGACGCGAGAGAGCAGCTTGGCACTGCCCCAGCACATGGATCGCAAAGTACGGTGCCTTAACGAAGGCGCCGAAGCCGAGCGCCTCACTGCGATAGTTCCAGCTGACCAGCGCTGGCGAAATCGACACGCTAGTGAAAGAGTTTGCCATCACGATCATCGGCTGACCGTTCGACAGCCGACTCGTGACTACGGTCACGCCAGTGGCGCATTGGCCAAAGGGCTTGCGTAGATTGCGCGCATACAACTGTTGCATCACGTCTCCTGGTCTCTGTCGCGAAATTAAATATACCGAATGATTGGTATGTTTACAAGAGGCATCGAGTTTGTGGGGATGTTCAGCGGAACACGGCAGGGCAGTTAGTCTTGACGAGCTCGCGTGCGCGCCATGCGGCATGTGGAGCGCGGTGTATCAGCTTGACTTGCTGCGCGCCTCGCTTAGCCGGCGGAGCGCACCCTGCAGGCAAAGCTGCCATTCCTGTCTAAACAGCACAGGCGCTGCGAGCGATACCCGCCGCGTTAACTCAAGTTGCGATGGCCTGTCCACACAGCAGTTCTACGGGAAGTAGCGCATCGTGCAGCTGTAGCGTGCGACCGTCGGCGACTGGCTGCCCGACATGGACGCCAAGCTCCGTCCGACCGACAGGGCCGAGCTGTCCCATTCTTTGAATGTGCGCAGACCCAGGGCGGCGCCGGGTCGCACGACCTGAATGCACGCGATGTGAGTCATTAGCGCATGGACCACAAGCGCGGTTTTGCGCATCATCCCACATCGCGCTCCATGCCAGCCGCGGCCTCCCGGAACCGAGCTCGCCACTCGCGACGGCCGATGGTGAACTCAAACGATTTGCGTCTCGAGTTCGCCCAGACCCTCGATCCACACCTTCATGACGTCACCCCGCCGAAGGAAAGTGCCGCTTTCCATGCCTACGCCAGCAGGCGTCCCAGTTAATAGGATGTCACCCGGCAACAAGGCAATCCGCTCGCTAAGGAACGAGATCTGCTCGGCAACGCCGTACAGATGATTCCGGGTATTGGAATCCTGCCGAAGTTCACCGTTGAGCCAGAGCTTGATATCGAGCGCCTCTGGATCGCCTGCATGAGCCGCAGGCGTAAAGACCGGCCCGAGCGGGCACGAGCCGCTGAAGCATTTATGACTGACCCAGTCGTAGTGAAACGGCGAGGTCGGATCCACCTTGGAGCGCACGAAAATATCGCGCGCCGAAAGGTCGTTGGCGCACATGTAGCCGGCCACGTGATCGAGGGCCTCGGATGCCCGGACTCCAAACGCCTCGCGGCCGATGACGACGGCGAGTTCGGCCTCCCAATCGAGCCGCTCGGTCCTTGCTGGATACGCAACCTTGCCGCGATGAGCCGAAAGATTGCCTCGCCCCCCCTTGATGAAGTGCCAAGGCGGAATTCCCTCGGCCTTGGGGTCAAGGATCAATTTGCGACCGGACGCTCGACCCATCGCCTCGACATGGTCGCGGTAGTTAGCCCCGGCCGCATAGATGGTGCCCGGATGCTGCAGTGGCGCGGCCAGCTGGAACGTGCCATCGTTCAAGGCAGTGGCGGCAAACATTGCTGGCTCCGAGCTCAGCTTCGCGACGAGTTGCGTCAGCTCCCGGCTCATCTCGCCCCACGCTGCGATGACGTCGTCGATTCCAGCATCGACGAGCTTCGGACGATGGTCGACGAATGCGGCCTTGGACAAGTCGAAGTGTACGGCGCCAACCCTGATTCCGGCCCGCACTGCACCCGCCGTTTCGTAGCTGAACAGTTGATACTTCATGGCTTCATTCTTCAATCGAAAATCCAGAGCTCGTCACTACGGAAGACCATCGCGCCAAGTCCTCGCGCACGATGGCCGCCATGCGCTGGCGCGTGACGGGCGGCGCCACGCTGAGGCCGAATTTCGCAAAACCTTCCGCGACCGCCTTGGACCGGAGCGCATCGCTGGCCGAGCGCGCCATGGCATCAAGCGCGGCGTCGGGTGTACCGCTTGGCGCAAACATGCCGATCCAGCTTTCCACCACGACATCTCGATAGCCCGATTCGACAAACGTGGACACGTCCGGCATAAACGGCGAGCGCTTGGAACCACTGGTCGCCAGCACGCGCAGTTTTCCTGAAGCCAACTGCGGCAGCAGTTCACCGACCGGATTGAAGCTCGCGGGCACTTGACCACCCATCAGATCTTGCAGCGCCTGTGCGCCGCCCTTGTAGGCCACGTGCGTGAGCTGCGCCTTGGCCGACTGTGCCAACATGACACCGGTGAAATGCGGCGTGGATCCCGGCGAAGGCGACGCGAACATAGCTTGCCCGGGTGTTGTTTGGGCCCATTGCAGGAAAGCCTTGACCGTCTTGATCTCAGCGGGGACGGACGGCCCAACTGCGAGTGCAGTCTCGGACGTAGCGCACATCGCCACCGGTGCGAGATCCTTAAGTGGATCGTACGCAAGCTTGCGATAGAGATGCGGCAGCAAGGTCAGGGAAAAGTCCGGGGTGACCAATCCCGTGAGTCCATCCGGCTTGGCCCGCACCGTCGCTTCCACCGCGATTCGGCTCCCCGCGCCCGGACGGTTCTCAATGATCACCGCAGAAAACCCAGTCATTTGGCGCGCCACTTGACGCGCCAGGATGTCCGTCGCCCCGCCAGGCGGGAATCCGACAAGCAAGCGAAGCGGCGATGTCGCACCCTGTGCGAAGGTGGCAGTGCTTGAGACGGCACAAGCGGCTGCCGTGTAAGCAAGAACGGAGCGCCGAGAACAGTTAAGGACCATGATGAATATCTTCGATCGTGCGGCGCCAATCGCCAAGGCACCGATCAGTCTCCTTTGGACCCATTCTCGAAACATGTGATCGCGCGAGCCATACGGTCTGGCTAATCGTCATGTATCAATGAAATTGATTCTTCAGATACGGCATGCCGGGGCACACGGCGCATGAGAACCACAAACCTGCTGCACATGCATCCGACCGACGGATCGGCACAGACTTCGCCATCATTGGCCACACCGATGTCAGGGTGCGCAGCGCCTCCACGTGAGCATCCGGTCCTGCGCCGTGAAATGGCAGTGAGAACTCGCAGCGCGACGATCACTGTGGAACTGTTGTCTCACGCTTGGGCATCGGGTGCCCGAACCTGTTCTGCACGCCGAGACGCTCCCGCCCGGGGCGCCGCGAGGCAGCATTCTCCAATGCGTAACAGCGGCGTTGCGTTCAATCGAAACTGCGCTGCGCTATGGTTTTGCAGCCGGGCCATCTGCCGCTTCGATGATCAACTGCGCGACGGCCTGCGGATGAGAGACCATCACGACATGAGAGGCGCCTTGGACGACGATCGTTTTGTTCGATTTCGCGCGGTTCGCCATGAACCGGTGCGCCTCAGCCGGAATGTTCTTGTCCGCGGTTCCGAAGATGAACCATGAAGGCACGCGCTTCCACGCCGGTTCTGAGGAAGCCTCACCCAACGCGGCTTCGGTGATCGGGCGTTGCGTGACCGCCATGCGAGCGGCTTCCTTTGCGGGGACGTCCGCCGCAAACTGCCGGCGGAATGCTTCCTGCCGAATGCCGAGTTCGGCGCCGCCTTCGGGCAACTTCACGGGCGGTGCCAATGCGCTTGCCAAGGTGCTTCCTGGAAAACGATTGGACAATTCGACCGCTGTCTCTCCCTTCTCGGGAGCGAAAGCCGCCACATACACCAGCGCCTTGACGCGGGGATTGCCGAGCGCAGCGGCGCTGGCCACCGAACCACCGTAGGAGTGGCCGACCAAGACCACCGGCCCTTCGATCGAGCTGAGCACGCTAGCAACATAGGCGGCGTCGCTTTGCACGCCTCGCAGCGGATTTGCGGCGGCTACGACGTGGAACCCTCGCTGGGCAAGCCTGTCGGCTACGCCATTCCAACTGGCGGATTCGGCGAAAGCCCCGTGAACCAGCACGACGGTCGGCTTGGCAATCTCGGCCGCATCGGCAGATCCGCCGCCGAGCCAAAACAGTGCGCCAGCCAGGGCCATGGAGGCCGCAATGCCGAAGTGTCTCGCGGCACGGGTGGTGACGTCGAACGGTTTGGAAACTATGCGCATGCGAATTCCTTTGAGAGTGCTGAAACTTCCAAGGAAGCTCGGTGCAAGCGCCTGCGCGCTCTCGAGCATCCGATCCGGCTTCGAAGCGCTAGGCGCTTCACACCTGGACTTGGCTGATCATCACGACCCGATGCGCATGGCGCATCTTTCCTAGGCATCAAGCCCCCGCCCTCCCTTAGAGGCAGGTCAGCCGGACCGACCTTGCGGCGCAGGATGCTGAACGTAAGGGTCGCTGGACGCGCAGGTGGCCCTCATGCCAACGGACTGGGCCGCAAGTGGTCTCGAGATGATCGTGTCGACAGACCCGCGCCGGATTAGTGAATCCACGCAAACAGCGCAGGCATCCATCAGGCGTATCGCCATCGATGCGCACTCCGAGGGGGCAACGTCCATTCAACCATCCGGGGCCCGGTGGAGCCCGCGGCCGTCGCTGCGGCGAGCACGCGGACGGCGCGCCGACGCTTTTCCCCGTTACGGCGGAGACGTGCAGGCACGCTCGCGACTACGCCTTTGTGGGTATGCCCGGCTGCCACCAGCAAGGGATGCGCTGCACGGCTCTGCCGGCCACACTGATCCATCGATCGGCGCACTTCAAGGAGGCAGCGTGTCCCATCTTCTTCGGCCGGTGCCGGCCGGCGTTACCGGTCTTCCGTACCCGGCATGGCTCTTCCTCTCACGCGCAGGCAGCAAATCCGCGGACGGCGACTCCATCGGTGCACCTCGTAAAGACCAGCCCGTCCTCGATGCGAGTTCGAAAAATCACCATGACAAAACGGGCGGTGTCCAGGCTGCCGACGATGCGCCTCCCAACGGCCGCATCGACGCGCGCATGTCACTTTGACGAGGCGTGCGGCATGAACGGCGACATCGAACAACGGCTGCGTGCACTAGAGGACGAGGCCAGCATCCATCGACTCGCCGCACGGTTCAGCGATGCGGTCAACGAGCGCAACGAGGAAGCGTTCGTGCAGTTGTGGTCACCGAACCATGCAGTCTGGCGCATCGGGCCGCCTCTGCCCTCGCTTGCCGAGGGCAGGGATGCCATTGCCGCGCTGCTCAGGACCCTGTACGGGATAGAGCGGTACTTCATGCAGCTGACACATTCGGGCGTCATCGAGGTCGTCGGCGACCGGGCGACGGCGCGATTTGTCATCCGTGAACACGGTCGCGGGAGCGATACCTACTACGACAACCTCGCCGTCTACAACGATGAGCTGGTCCGCGAGAAGAGCGGCTGGTGCTTCGCGCAACGCAGCTACACATACAGGTTTCTGAATCAGAAGCCATTCGACGAAACGGCCTTCGATGTCGCGCCCGTCGCCCGCCACGGAGCGCCCGCTGAGGAGCGCCCCGGTTACCTCCATGCTCAATCAAGGAGCTTTCCGTGACAAAAGTTCTTGTTCTCTATTACAGCAGCTACGGTCATATCGAGACGATGGCGCAGGCGGTCGCCGATGGCGCCCGCAGTGGCGGTGCCGACGTCGCAGTCAAGCGCGTTCCCGAGCTTGTGCCGGAAGCAGCCGCCAAAGCGGCGCACTTCAAGGTCGATCAGGCTGCGCCCTTGGCAACCATCGAAGAGTTGCCCGACTATGACGCGATCATCATCGGCGTGCCGACGCGCTTCGGAGGCATGCCAGCGCAAATGAAAAACTTCCTCGACCAGACAGGCGGTCTGTGGTTCACCGGCAAGCTGATCGGCAAGATCGGCGCGGTCTTTACAAGCACAGGCTCCCAGCACGGCGGCCAGGAAAGCACGATTCTCAGCACCCATACCCTGCTGCTGCATCACGGCATGGTCATCGTGGGGCTGCCGTATTCATGGGCCGGACAGATGAAACTGGATGAGATCACCGGAGGCAGTCCCTATGGTGCCACAACCATCGCCGGTGCCGACGGCACCCGCCAGCCCTCCCTGAACGAACTCGAGGGTGCCAGGTTCCAAGGCAAACACGTCGCGTCCATCGCCGCCAAACTGGTTGGCTGACCCAGGTGATGACGAGAAAGGGCGCGCGAATGCGACCGCGCGCCTGCCTTGAGCGGGTCGCGCCGTTCCAGACATCACCGGTCGCACCGGCGATGTGGTGCCGCTGCTTGAAGCGAAAACCCAAGTAAAGATCCGGAGCAACTTATGCACGACAGTGAAGCCATTGGGCTGTTCCTCGCAAGGCTCCTCATGAGTTGCGTGTTCCTTTTCAGCGCGATCGAGAAACTTCGCAAGGAGGAAGAGGAAATACAGGCAATCGTTGGACTGCATCTGCCCTACCCGAACTTCGTGGCAATGCTCGCCGGCCTTTGCGAGATCGTCGGCGCTTCGATGCTGGTCTTCGGCGTGGGCGCTCGTTTGGCATCCGTCCTGCTCGCATTGTTCCTAGTGAGCGTGACTATCATTTTTCTGCAATTCTGGAAAGCACCGACTCGGCAGGTTCGGTTTGGCCAAGCGAACGCCTTCTTCGGCAATTTGGGGTTGGTTGGCGGGCTCACCTACGTCGCGCTGATCGGACCCGGCCCGCTCGCGATCTTTCCACGGCTCTGAAGAGGCACGGAGAACGCCATGCCGTCGCTGCCCCACACTCCGTCCATGAGCGCTCAGCCCAGCTTCGACGCGCGGCGCGCTGCGTCTTGCGTCACTGTCTCCTTGCTGTTGGGCTTGACCCAGGGACTTGCCGTCAATCTGGTCAGTGCCAACCTGAGTGCGATCCAGGGATCGTTCGGAGCAACAGCCGTTGAAGCGAGCTGGCTGGTGACCGCCTTCACCGCCACAAATGTGTCGTCAGCGCTGCTGCTGACCAAGGTCCGTCTGCAATTTGGCCTGCACGTCTTCGCCAATCTCGGCCTCGGCGTCTTCTTGGTCCTGAGCATCTTCCACATGTTCAATGATCAGTTGTACTCGGCGGTGTTGCTGCGCGCTGCGCTCGGCTTTGCTGCCGCGCCGCTGACCTCGTTGGCGCTGCTCTACATGATGGAGGCATGGCCATTGTCGATGCGCTCGTCGGCCGTCGTGCTCGGGTTCGGCACGCTCCAGCTGGGCGCACCACTCGCGCGCGTTGTCTCGGAGGATCTGCTGCAGATCGGGCGTTGGGGTGGCCTGCAGATGTTGGAAGTCGCGTTGGCCTTGTGCTGCGTGGCGGCCCTTTCGATGGTACGGCTGCGGCCGGTTCCACTGCAACCCAATTTCAGTCGCGGCGACCTCCTGAGTTTCACGCTGTTCTCGGTCGCCCTCGCTCTTTTCTGCGTCGTTCTGGGCCAGGGAAAATTGCTCTGGTGGACCGACACCCCCTGGTTGGGGGTCTGCCTTGCTGCCGGCACGTTCTGCTTCGGTCTCTATGTACTCATCGAGTTGAATCGCAACCGACCTATGCTCGATCTGCGGTGGATCGCCTCCCCATTCATGCTCCGCTTCCTGACAGCCATCCTGCTGTATCGGATCGCGCTGAATGAGCAGGCGGTCGGCGCAATCGGTTTGCTCACGGCATTCGGCCTGTTGAACGACCAGATGCACACGCTATTCCTTTGGGTCACGTTCGGCACGATCCTTGGCTTTGGCCTATCGCTCATCCCGCTGTCGCGCAAGAAGCTTGAGTGGCCCGGCTACATAGCGCTGTTGCTTGTCATCATCGCTGCCTGGAAAGACGCCGGGGCGACCGTGCAGACGCGCGCGCACGATCTGATCGCGACGCAGACCATGCTCGCGCTGGCTGCGTCGATGTTTCTCGCGTCCGCGTTGGCCATTGGTTTTGCACACGTGGTCGCCGGCGGAATGAAGCATTTCATCAGTTTCGTCGCCGTTCTCTCCTCGAGCCAAGTGCTCGGCGCGCTCATCGGCAATACCGCGCTGAGCAGCTTCGTGACCGTTCGCCAGAAGATGCATTTTGCTCACCTGGCCGAGTCGGTCGCCGCGTTTGACGCTCAGGTGCCCGCCCGCATCGCCCAGTACGCCGCGCCGTATGGCGGGCTCCTGAACGACGCACAGCTGCGTGCGGCGCAGGGCGCCGCTGCGTTGTCACAAGCGCTGCAGCAACAGGCCACCGTGCAGGCCTATAGCGACGTCTTCGAGTTGATCGCCGCGCTGGCGGCCGGGACACTTCTGTGGCTGCTGGTGCTCAATGCGCTGCGTCGCTGCACCGGACAACCGCTCATCGCAGCCTCCCCACCCATGGCCAGTTGATCCTCAGCCGGAGAAAATCTTGGCGTTCAAACAAGCCCTTCGCGCACCCGGTACCTGGACGGTCATCGTGGTGACTACCGGGGCAGTCCTGTTGGTTCTTTACGCATGGCGACTTCCGCCATTCCGGACCGCGGTGGAGAGCACGGAAAACGCCTATGTGCGGGGCAGCGTGACGGTGATTGCACCGAAGATCGACGGCTACGTGAGCGATGTATTGGTCGTGGACTACTTGCCGGTCGTGGCCGGGCAGGTGCTCGTGCAGCTGGACAGCCGCAACTATGTCCAAAAGTTGGAGCAGGCACGCAGTAACCTTGCCGCACAACAGGCAGTGCTCGCAAATGCGGTCCAATCGCGACATTCCCGAGAAGCTGCGCTGACAAGCACACAAGCTCAGATTGCCAGCGCGCGAGCACAACACGTCAATGCGCTTGCGCAGCTCGCGCGCGCCCAGGCCGACCTGCGGCGAGCCGATCCGCTGGCCAGCGACGGCTCACTGTCGCAACGCGAGCATGACCAAACCGTGGCAATGCTCAAGCAGGCCGAGGCTGCGGTGAGTCAAACGGCGGCAGGCATCCGCCAAGCAGAGGCGGCGACAGCCGTGGCGACGCAGGAGTTGAAGACCGTGATCGTTAATCGTGGTGCGCTGCAGGCGGCTGTCGAATCTGCGCACGCCGCCGTCCAACTCGCGCAGATCGATCTGGACAACACGCAAGTACGGGCACCCCGCGACGGCCGCTTGGGCGAAGTCGGCGTGAAGTTGGGACAGTACGCCACCCCAGGCACCCAGCTGATGGCGCTTGTCCCGCAGCAGGTGTGGGTGATGGCCAACTTCAAGGAGGCCCAGACCGCACGCATGGCGCCTGGACAAGCCGCACGACTCCGTGTGGATGCGCTCGACGGAGCCCAATTGACCGGCCGCGTTGAACGCATCGCGCCAGCGACCGGCTCGGAGTTCAGTGTTGTCAGACCCGACAACGCAGTAGGCAACTTCACGAAGATTCCGCAGCGACTGACGGTGCGGATCGCGGTCGACCCGTGGGAGGCCGGCACGGCACGACTTCGTCCGGGGATGTCTGTAGAGGCTAGTGTCGATACTGCGAGCGGCGCTGCTGGCCCAGACAGCGCGCGTTGAATATGACCACGACGCGGGTGCTTGGGCTGCCGGTTTTCGGATCTCTCGCTGTTCTTCTTGTGGCTTGCTCGACGCCGCCTTCGGCTTTGCCCAAGCCTCCTTTAGCCATCCCAGAGCGATGGTCCGCTTCAGACGGCAGCGAAATGGTCCAAACGGACTGGTGGAAAGCATTTGGCGACCAAGCGCTCGAGCGATTGATCTCCGAAGCGCTAGGAAGGAATACCGACTTGCGACTCGCTGCTGGCCGGGTCGCCGAAGCGCGTGCGCTGGCCGCAGAGCAGCATGGTAGCGACTGGCCGAGCGCCAACGTGGCCGCAGGGGCAAGCCGCAGTCGTGCCTTGAGTCCCGTCAACGCCCGAGCTTTCGAGGCTTCGACCGGGCAGTGGCAGTTCCAGGCTGCTTACGAGGTAGACCTGTGGGGACGCATCGGTGCACTCGGTCGTGCAGCCGACGCCGACTACCTTCGAAGCATGCATACGCGGGACGCGGCCGAGCTCAGCGTGGCGGCCTCGACGGCATCGGCGTATTTCGCCTTGCGCGCACTCGATGCGCGGCTTCAGGTGGCGCGCAATACGCTTGCCTCGCGTGAATCGGCTGTGGCGCTCGCGCGTTCGCGCGAACGCAGCGGCTACACCTCGAGACTTGAACGCGCTCAAGCGGAAGCCGAATATCGATCGACCGCCCAAGTGGTTCCGCAACTGGAATTGGCGGTGGCCCGTCAAGAGCATGCGTTGGGCGTTCTGTTGGGAAGAACGTCGGGGAGAATCGAACGAGGCAAGGCGCTCGACGAGATTGCGTTGCCCTCGATACCCGCACTCGGTATCCCCTCCGAGTTGCTGCGCCGACGGCCAGATATTGCTGCGTCCGAGGCGGAGATCGTCGCAAGTGATGCAAGACTGGCTGCGGCGCGCGCGAGTTTGCTGCCCACGCTCAAGCTGTCCGGCAATCTAGGCCGCACGTCGACGATCCATGGGCCGCTAACCTTGTGGAGCCTCGGCGGCAGCGTGCTGGCGCCGATCTTCGAGGGCGGCCGCCTACGAGCCCAGGTGCAGATCAGCGAGGCACGCCGTGAACTGGCTCTGGTTGGTTACGAGACATCTGTGATCGCTGCAGTCACCGAGGTCGAGAATCAGCTCGTTTTAATCGACCGCATTCGAGGCCAGATGGATCAAGTCGATGAGCAGGAGAAGGCATTGGCCGAGGCACAACGAATCGCGAGCAACCGGCATCGTGAGGGATATGCGTCGTATTTGGACGAGCTCGATGCCCAGCGTGCCCTCTTCGGCGCGGAGCAGACGGCCCTGCAACTTCGGGGGGATCTGCTAGCCGCGCAGGTAGGTCTGTACCGAGCACTGGGAGGCGGGTGGCATGAGGCGCCTCCTGATGTCCGCGTTGAATCGCCAGTGATGGGAAAGTCTGCAGACACCAGGGGCTCAGGTTCTTGAATGCCGAGCGTTCGCGAGACGGCGCGGGACAACCGTGGCCCGCTTCCTCTATCTAGCGATCGCAACAGATTCGCATTGAGGCCAATCGCCAAATGCCACCGAGGCGATCGAAACGCCGGACCGAGAGCAGGCAGAAGCCTCGCCGCCACCCAGACCTACGCCCTTGAAGGTGGGTGCTTCGTGGTCGCTCCATCCGCGGTCACATCCACATCGATGGCCTCCCAGATCTGTGACACGCCGGCCAAGCACGCGCAATTCACCGTTGGCGGCAGGCACTGGGTCATCTACGGCCCGCACGGCAATCCTATTTCCGCACGCATGCCTTGACGCGAGCGATCAAGGCGGCGAACTCGGGCGACGTGGCGTCATCGATGGCGCGGGGCGCCGGCGCGGCTGGGCGCACGTCGGCCTGGCGGATCAGCGCGGCAGCTGCTGCGATGGCCGGATCGGGCATGCGGAAGGACGTGCGCTCCCCGTCGATGACGTTGATCGGCGCTTCCGGCGGTGTTGTTGGGGGCCGCGCGGCGGCTCGGGCCGGCCGGCTGGGCTCCAGCGGCAGGATTTCTGCCGTGTCGAAGGGCTTGGCCCACGGCCGATCCCCCTGCATGAGCTGCCGCAGCGGCTCACGCGTGAGGCGGGCCGTACAGTTATTGAAACGAGTCCGAGTCCAAGGGCGGCCCAGCGCTTCGCGCTGCGCCTTGTCCTGCGCGGCTTCGCCGGCGCAGGAAGTCCACGCTTGCCGGCGACTCACGAGCCAGTAACCCGCGCGCGTTTCCACGCCCACCACCGCCTTGCGGTCGATGGTCTCGCCGTAGCAGTTGGTGGCGCCCTCGGTGACGCGCACCGCGGTGCGCAGCATCCAGTCTTGCCGCTTGCGGCACATGCCGCCCTGGGCGCGCACGTAGCGCTCCCACGATGCTTGAATGAGCCCCTGCTTGTGGCAGGCCCACCATGCCTTCACGGCCGCGGTGTCGCCGAAGTCCAGGCGCAACTGCGCGCTGTCGATCTGGTCTTTGGTAACGCGGCGCATTTCGCGCCACACCGTCACGCTGGGCTGGCCGATGGGTTGGAACTGGCGGATGCCCCAGGTGCTGGCCCACGCGTCCACGCGCTGCCAGCCCTTGAACTCGCGCGTGTCCATGACGTGCTCGAAGCCCTCGATGGTGTCGGTGTGCTGGCCGACACCGGCGTCGCCACCGTCCTCTGCGCCGATGTTCTTCGCCACGTACTTCGCGACGTAGCCGGCGGCGCCGCCGCGAGTCATCGCGATGAACTTGCAACGGTTGCGCACCGCGCCGGGCTCGTCGCCCGCATCGCTGAGCCAGTACCCGCTGATGATCTCTTTGGCCTGCTGCGCCTGCTCGGGCGTTTGGAACCACAGCAGCGCATGCCAGTGCGGGCACCCATCGTGATGCGGCTCGGCCACGCGGAAGCCGTAGGCAACGACGCCCCGGCGCGCCATCTTGGCGCGGGCCTTTGCCCACATGCTGCACAGCCACTGCTGCGCATCGCGCGGCGTGGCGCCCTCGTACTTGCTGTTGGGCGTGGGCTTGGCCCAACGCGACTTTCCGCCCGACAGCACGGCATGAAAGCGGCTCGGGCATGTGAGCGTGAGGAAGAGGCCGTGGTGCTCGTTGGCGTCGGCGAATTCCTCGCAGCCGCGAATGCGCGTCATCAGCTCGCCGCGGCGGATATCCCGATTGCTGGTGGTCAGCGCGGCCAGCTCGGCGAGGCTGTAGACCTGGCCGGCTTCGTTGCGCATCTTCACGTGCGACAGCAGATCGACGTTGCGCTTGTTCTGGTCGACGCGTCGACGGCAAGCGTCATCGCTTGCATAGCCGCCATTGCGGTGATGCACCACAGCCAGCTTGATCGCCGCGTGCTCGACGATGCGCGCCACTTTGCGGCGCAAGGCTCTGCGCCACCACTGTTCGCTGACGGCACGGCCGAGCAGTCCCTCGGTTGTCTTTGCCCCCGGCCGGTCGACGCCCAGGCGTTCGCAGTAGTCGAGCACCGTGTAGAGCTTGTCTTGCGCGCTCATGGGCAGCGGGTGCCCGTTGAGCAAGTCGTCGACAGTGCGGGCGCAGCGGCGGGCGCGCGCACAAACCTCAGCGTCGCCAACGGCCCAATGCAGGATGTCTTTGTGCGCGTGCTCGAAGGCGCGCATCGCGTCGACGCGCGCCAGGTTCCAGCTGATCCAGTCCGCGCCAATCGCCGCCACCGATGGCTTGAGCGGCATGATGATGTCGAACGCCGGCACCCACTGGGCGGGCAGCTCGGAGCGCATCCGCGCATCCATGCTGCGTGCGACCTGGGCCACATGCTGCGCCAGCGGCAGGCTGGAGCGGCGGCGCATCCAGAAGATCGGATCTGGCTTGGCGTGGCGGGTTTCGACAAGACGCATTGCGATGCCTACAGCGTCAGATTCACGTACAGGCTCGCCTCGACAGTGTTCCTGGCTGAACTATTCCTGTCCCGATCCGACTCCAGCAGAGTGACCGTGTAGCGGCGCGGCGGATCGCGCTCCGACCGCTTGAGGCGGAGGCCCTTGCGCATCAGGAATGTGACCTCGGCGAAGAACATACTGTATAAATATACAGACTTCTGCCTCAATGCTGGAGTGCTGAGGCTGCCTCTTGCCATCCTATGCTATTAAAAATATAGCTGTAACATGGCGCCAGCGCTCAATGTCAAGTGGGGAAGCTGATGACGATGCGTTAGTTTCGAGAGATTGAACACCTCAGGAAACTACGGTGACTTTGAGCACGCCGAGAAACTAACGCGGGTTCGAGCGTGTCCAAAACTACGACGAAACAGCGATGCTTTCGCGAGCATCAATTTAGGAACGCCTAACGTTACTAACATTTTTGCGGCAAAATGATTGGCAGCGGGGATCAAAGTCCCGCAGCGAATTCACCTTAACGAATCACCTCACCATGAAGCACGAGAAAACCAAGCGCCAAAGTCTGCGCAGCACCCAGAAAGTGGTTGCTGCGCGTATGGCTGAGCGTCGTTTCGTGGCCTCCGTGGTCGCGATGAAGCCGACGGAAGAGGGTGAACAAAGAGCCGCTGAACTGGTCAAGCACGTACAGCGCGCGAAGCAGGCCTCCTTCTTGGATCAGTATCGCCTAGCTGCCTGAGCGCCATGCTGGCGCAGGGCGGCTACGGCTTGCTGCCGCTTCCTGAAGTCAAGCCGGAACATATCGAGGCTTTTGACTGCGGCACTCAACACCTGAACGAGTTCTTGCAGAACGAAGCCAAGTCTCTTCACGACTATCGGCTTGGCTTCACAAGCGTGGTCTTCCACGGTGACCATGAGGGGGCAGTCGGCTACTTCACGCTGTGCAATGACGCCGTGCCCTTGAGTTCAGGCGAGATGTTCGACATGAACATCGATGAACATGAAATCAAGCTGAAGGCATTCCCAGCAGTGAAGATCGGTCGCTTGGCAGTCGCCTCGACTCTGCAAAGCCAAGGCGTCGGGGCTGCGATCATGAAGCTGCTTTTGGGTGAAGTTCTTGATTCCAGTACGCTGTCCACGGCGCGAGTATTGGTCGTCGATGCGGACAACAAGCCTCGCGTCATCTCTTTCTACGAGAAACAGGGTGTTGAGTTCCATGGAATCCTGACCCGCGATTTCCATCGAATATTGACCCACCCTCTTTGCGAGCCGGCCGGCTCACGGTGTGGATAAGTTTTTGGTTTTCTCCTTTTTAGGTTGGACTGCCT